>Ga0180008_1000037_pt1 | contig 147565 bp, 130 predicted proteins | sample MM_PW_MetaG_FD_121121 | JGI IMG/M metagenome (GOLD analysis project Ga0180008, IMG submission 121121) | Groundwater microbial communities from the Aspo Hard Rock Laboratory (HRL) deep subsurface site, Sweden - MM_PW_MetaG | ecosystem: Environmental > Aquatic > Deep subsurface > Groundwater... | reverse complement strand
CTTCGCGTATCGCTTCACTTTCTATCCAACCAATGGTTCCATCTGTTAGCTGTACCTTTTTCCAACGGCCTTCTGCTTTTTTGACATAGACTTTTGTACCTTCATGAAGGTCAATCACTTTGTTACCTTTGTTTCGTGGCTCACTTTTGACTTCAGTCCTATCTGCAAAAACAATTGCTGGGCGTTCGTTTACAGCATAGTTCTTTTCGAACATTGCAGCTGAAACGCTGATTAATACAAAAACCAGCATCAAAAACATACTAACAAAAAACACTCTTTTAAGTACGGATGCTGCTGAAAAATAATATCCTATAAAACCTAACAAAAACAAAACTGAAAATGTAATAGCTAACCAAGCCCATTTATCATAGTTGTAAATGGCTGTAAAGTCTCGTAGTAATTTTTCAAATCCCACTTTAGGAATCACTTTTACCTCATCGACCGTACGTTTTTGAGCAAATTTTAAATTATTAATTACATCTGTATTATTGGGACTTAATATCAAGGCTTTTTCATAATTGTAAATCGCCGGCGCTACCTTATTCAATTTGTAATAACAATTTGCTATATTGTAATACAACTCAGCCGATTGCATTTTACTTCCTAAAACAGTGTTGTAAGCATCAATAGCTTGCTCGTACTGCCCTTTTTTGTACAAAGCATTTCCTGTTTCAAAACCACTCTGGGCAAAAAACACTTGGGTTATTAATAAAAATAAGTATACTAGTTTTTTCATTTTCTAATTATCAATTGCGAATCAGCAAGAATCAATTATTTATCTGTTTTTCAAGGTCTGAAATTATCGATACAGCCTTGTCATAATCGTTTTGAATTGTGGCGTTAGACGCAGGTGCATACCTAGCAATCTCGCAATTCTCAGTCAATGCAATAAAATCATTTACTACTTCGACATTCGCCTCTTTAGACAACAGTATCTCCTTAATATTTGCCTTACTCATTTCTGAGGTTTCGATATTAAGTTTGGCCTTTAAGAAATTGTGCATCGCTTTTTCAAGCGCAATATAAAATAGCTCCTTGTTGTTAAATTGTTTCTTGGCTTGCGACAAGTATTTTTTAGCTAATCTATTATTTCTCCTTATTCTGTTTCCTACAATATCTCCATCCATTGCTTCTTTTTTAACCCTTACCAAAATAATTATTGGCACTAGCAAAAACGGTAATAATAATAAGATATAAAATAATCTTGAACCAAGAAAATCGTTTGTAGCTGAAGGCTGTAAATCAGTTTTAAACTTAATCGACTTGAATTGTTCACTAGCCACAATTTTATTTTTGCCCGCAGCTCCTGTCCCTACAGAATCAACTGGAGTAGGTCCTTCGAGCATATTTACTATGATTTGCGGTGAGCTAATTGTTTTGTACTTACCACTAGCAGGGTCAAAATAAGAAAACTGAATTGGTTTAATTGGATAATTCCCACGGTACTGAGGAATTATGGTATAGCTATCACTAATTTTTCCCGACATTCCTGCAAGCGAAGTACTAACATCTTCATTATGAACTGGGTCATACATTTCTAGCGCATTGGGAACTATTGGCTTTGGTAAGGAAAATAGTTTCATATTCCCTTTTCCTACCACGCTAACCACTAAGTCAAGACTTTCCCCATTCTTTAAATTATTTTTTGACGGAGCTACTTTAAAATCAAAAGTACCCACGGCACCCGAAAAATTATCTGGTTTTCCTGCCTCTGGCAACGCTTTTACCGTAATCGTTTTTGCACCTGCCGAAACGCGCTTACTTTCTTCAGTTATTAATTGTCGCCCAAAAACATCTCTACGATTGGATGGTAATTGAACATCAATATCTAAAGCTAGCGGTTCAATACTGAGTTTTCCTGATTTTTGCGGGTATAAAACGACTTTTTTAAGCACAATATAGCGGTATCTTTCTCCTTTAAAAGTTCCTTCTTCAAGCGCTAATTGTTTGATCTCTATGTTCTGACTCCAAAAATCGTTATACTTTGGTTTTCCAAATTCTCTAAAATTACCTATACCTATGTTATTACTAAAATACAATTTGTATACCACCGTAATTGGCTCATTTACATAAGGATTGGTCTTAGAAACTTCGGCTATTAGATGTAAATTATCATCGGCTGAAATACTAGCATCACTCGGATCCTTTGGTTGCTGTATAGCGTTTGTTACGGTAATTTTTACCGGATTTGTTTTAAAAACCTGACCGTTGTATTCAATAGTAGCCGACTTGATCGTCAGGTTTCCTTTTTGATTTGGAACTAGATAATACGAGTAGATTTTCTCGAAAGAGCTTCTACCATTCACCCAAGACTGACTTACCTGCTGGCTTGGTCCCGCGATTACATTGAATCCATCGAATGAAGGCTCATTGAAATTATCGCCGTCAATATTCATCGCAAAATCAACACGGAGTCTTTCGTTAAGGCCAAGTGTCGTTTTACTTACTTTTGTCTCAAATTGAACTTGAGCTAAAAGTCCTTGAAAACTTAGTAGTACTAAAAATAAATATCTCTTCATTGCTTTATTCAATCCCTGTATATATTATGGATGCGTTAACTATTTTAAGTTCTATTCAAACTCTCATTTAAGTTATGGGTTACCAATCTTTTTCGGTCTTGGTTGGCTGCCCTTTAACTTTTTTAGCATTTACTTTATCTTGCACTTTTTTCTCTTCATTATTTACAGCATCAAGAAGATTTTTTAATCGATCTTTAGAAATACCTCCAGGCTTGGGTTGGGGATTTTTATCCTCTTTATTCTTGCCCTCTTTATCTTTGTCCTGATCTCCTTTTTTATCCTTTTCGTCCTTTTTGTCTTTGTCTTGATCTTTCTTATCTTGGTCTTTTTTGTCCTGATCCTTCTTGTCTTTGTCTTTATCCTTGTCTTTTTTATCCTTATCCTTGTTGTCTTTCGGCGGATTCTCTTTTAGCATTTTCTTTGCTAATGCAAAATTATACCTTGTTTCCTCGTCAGACGGACCATTGCGTAAGGCGTTTTTATACGCTTCAACGGCATCAGTATAATTTTTCTCTTTCATGAAAACATTACCTAGATTATGAAAGGCTTTGTGCTTTTGTACTCTAGATTTTGCGTTCTTCAATGCTTTGGCGTAAGCATACTTAGCTTCTGAAGCTTGATTTTGCTTGTATATTGCGTTTCCTAAATTAAAAGGCGCTACGGATCTATTAGGGAACTTTGAGTTCGAAATTCGGTATTCAGCCTCTGCATCCGCAAAATTTTTGGCTACATATTGTTCATTTGCTGCAGGCAAACTTTTATCTTTTTCTTGCGCCACTACCCCTGTGACACCACAGAAGAAAAGTGCAAAAAAAGCAAATAAGTATGTTTTAAAATTTTTCATTTTCATTTTATTACCTTACTCCATTTCAGGGATTTCCTGGAAGGACTTGACATTTATTTTTCGTCGTTAAATAAATTTAACTTTTTAACCCATTTTGTCTTTTTCTCTAGAAAGAAAAGATCCAAGAACAACAACACAAAACCAAAACCTATAAACCACTGAAATTGCGATTGAAAATCGGCCATTTGTGTTGATTCAAATTCGGTTTTCTGAATAGTGTCCAAGGTGTTTTTAATATATTCTATTACTTCCTTAGTATTGTTTCCACTCACATAACCACCCTTTGTAACTTTGGCGATTAATTCTAAACCTGGTTTGTTTAATTTAGTTACCACTACCTCATCGTTTTGATCTCTTTGATAGCTTTGCACTACACCATTAACTTTTAAAGGTATTGTACCTCCTTTTTCAGTTCCAACACCAACAGTTACAATTCGCATGCCTAACTTGCTAGCTTCCTCTGCAGCTGCTTGTGCTCCTTCTGAATGATCTTCTCCATCAGAAATTAAAATCAAGAGTTTGCTAGTTTTACTTTTATCGTCAAAATAAGTAGCTGACAATTTTATAGCTTCGTCAAGTGAAGTTCCTCTAGAAGAAACAATATCCGTATTCATACCTTGCAAGAACATCTTGGCTACACTATAATCGCTTGTAATTGGTAAAACAGGAAAGGCATTTCCTGCATAAGCGACTATTCCTATTCTGTCGTTTCCTAGTTGGTTGATGATTTGAGATACGATTTGCTTACTCTTATCCAAACGATTGGGCGCAACATCTTCGGCTAACATACTTTTAGAAACGTCCATTGCAAATACAATATCAATTCCTTCCCGCTTTACAGTTTCCATCTTAGTACCAATCTTTGGATTGACTAAACCAATAATTAAAGCAGCCAAAGCCAATAAAAGAACTACGATTTTGAAAACTGGTTTAAAAACTGACCGATCAGGACTCAATCTCTGTATTGCTTCTAAATCACCAAACTCGCGTTGCTTTTTTCGCTTCCAATACATATTGAAAAGAAATAATGCTACGATGAGTGGTAGTAAAAAAAGTAAGTATAAATATTTTATTTCGTCTAATTCCATATTCTTTTTTAAACACTAAGGGCACTAAGGTTTAGCACTAAGCACACTAAATTATTTTACGTCACAGAGAGTAATTTATTACTCTCTTCACTCCATTTTTAAATAAACCAATATTGAAATTAATTAACAATCCTGATTTACATTTTGATAATCTTAAATAAGTCAACACTTGCCAATTCGTTTGAAATCTTTGTGTTTAACTACTAAATAAAACTTTTATAAACCGTATTTCTTAATCCTATTTCGACCAATAACAAAAGACCTGCAATCCATACAAATGCTCTGAACTTTTCATCATAATCATAAAATTTTAGCTCTTCAATTTCGGTTGTTTCTAATTTATTAATTTCGCCATATATCTCGGCCAACTTATCGTTACTAGTTGCTCTAAAATATTTTCCATCTGTTTTTCGAGCAATATTTTTCATCAATTGTTCGTCAATTTCTACTTTCATCATTTGAAAAAGTAATTGACCATTAGCTCCTAATGCATAAGGTGATTCAGCCATACCATTACTTCCTAAACCTATTGTATATACTTTTATACCATATTGCTTGGCGATATCTGCAGCTGTTTCTGGCTCAATAAAACCAGCGTTATTTACTCCATCTGTTAACAAAATGACGATCTTACTCTTCGCTTTACTATCCTTTAATCGGTTCACAGCAGTCGCTAAACCCATTCCTATACCCGTACCATCTTGTAAAACATTATCGTATTTGATACTCTTTATTGCTTCACCGACAATGGCTTTATCACTTGTAACTGGAGTTTTAGTATAGGCTTCAGATGCATAAACAACGAGTCCAATTCTGTCGTTTGGTCTTTCTTGAACAAAGTCAGCTGCTACTCTTTTTAGTGCCTCCATTCGATTAGGTTTCAAATCCTTAGCAAGCATACTTCCTGAAACGTCTACCGCCATTACAATATCGATTCCTTTTGTAGTTTTCGTTCTGTTACTTATGTCTACAGTCCTAGGTCTAGCCATAGCAATGATTAACGAGCTTAAAGCAAGTAATCGCAGCACACTTAAATAAGGTTTGAACCTTACTAATAATGAACTATTCCCTTCAAAACCTTTGATAGAACTAACTTTTAAAGTAGCTACCTGCTGGTTTCTTTTATAAAAAAGCCAAATAACAGCCAATGGAATCAAAAGAAATAACCAGAAAAACTCAGGATTTAAAAATGTTAATTTTCCCATTATTTACTTGCTATTTTTAATTCGACAGAACTTAAAACACGTTCTGCAATTTTATCTGCGTAGGTATCTCCTTGCTCGTGGAAAATTAGAATTTGTTGCAAGCCACCGTTCTGACTAAACAATACAATTTCATAATATAAATCCTCTCTACTATTGGTGTTTTCGTTCACTCTCGAGAACGTACCATAGGATTTAAGTCCACTGATGCCCTCAGCTGTTTGAAAATCATCCTGTTTTACAATCATATTTTTTGCACCTTGCGATTCTAAGGTTTGCAACGTAACCTCCATCGATTTTTTTAAATCAATTTGCGACTCTTGTTTGTAGTTTACAGTAGAAACCATTAGGTAGAAATTATCCACAAAGCTTCCGTAAACGAACGACTGCATATCCTTTATAAGCGCCAATCCTTCTTTAGGTAGTGACTTAGTCAAATCTATTCGCTTAAGTACCTTAGGTGTTTCGATTAGAACACTAGGATTCCCATACTCACTTTTTACCCATTCGGATTCCAATAATTCCTTAGTAGGATGACCAATAACATTATCCTTTACATAGGCAAAACCTTTAGTCGCAATAAAGTAAGCAGTAATCAACGTAAGTAAAACTAATACTGATGTGACACTCAAAACGATTCGCTTATTTCGTTTTTTCTTTAATTGAATTTGCACTTGTTTTTGTCGCTGTGCTTCATTCAATAGTGTGTCCTCTTCCTCAGGCACCTCAACAGGAATAGCGTTATCTAAGGTTAAAATTGCCTTTTGAATTTTGTTTCTATCTTCTGTAATTTCGAAATCCAGCGGTTTTGATTTGGCAAATTTTACTAAATCGGCTTGTTTTAAAACACGTTCTAAATTCTCGATTGTTTCTTGCGAAACACTCATTTTCTTTTTTAGTGAGGCTGCTCTTAAAGCTACTATCAATTCTGATGTAGTGCTTTCCATGGCAGGGATCTCAATTGCTTCTTCAATATAATTACGAGCAATATCAGTCAACTCACTATAATATTCTTTTACTTCTCCTTTTTGCCACAAGCCTTTCTTTTCAAGAGTATTAAGCAAGGTAGTTGCTTTTTCTATTGGTGTTTTATAGATTTCTGCTTCTATTTTTTTCTTTTGGAATTTTTTGATGTACCAATAAATAGCGGCTCCAACACCTATAATTATAGTGAGTATTAAAAGGTATTTCCACCAATCGCCAATTTCGCTTTTAGCAGGTTGAATATCCTTGATATCATACATTTTTTGCTTTAGAGTATCTACTGGAACATTGGCTACTTCTACAGCGATAGAATCCGTCATGTAGGATTTACTATTGATTAAGATTTTTATACTAGGAATAGTATATTTCCCAGAATCAAACTGAGTTAGTCCATACTTTTTGATTAGCTCATAACGGTCATTATTTTTAACCGTATCAACGGGATAAGATTGAATAACTTCAAGCGCACCGATGTTTTTTAAATTAGGAAAAACAACTTTAGACAAGGTGTCTACTGATGTTTTAACAGTTAATTTAAACTCCGCTCCTATTTTATTTCTGGTAGTATCTATACTTGTGACTACTCGTTTTTGTTGCGCAAAAACGGTAGAACAAAGCAGAATTATAAGTAGGTATGTATTTCTTTTCATGTTGTTTGAAACATTTGTTTTCAACACCTCAATCGCGAGGATTTGGGAAAATGCTTTATCTCGATTTAAAATAACCTAATAACTTGGTTACATAACTTTCGTCAACTCTCGTATTAACAACTCCTGAACCTGATTTGCTAAAAGTTTCCTTGAAGTAATTCAGTTGTTCGTTGTAATATTTTTCATAATTAAATCGTACTGCTTTCGAGCTTGTATCTACTATTTGCATCACACCTGTTTCTGCGTCCAGCATAGGCACCATTCCTAAGTTTGGCATACTCTGCTCTCTGATATCGTAAACTCTGATTCCTGTAATATCATGTTTTTTTGCAGCAATTTTCAGCGTTTGGTCGTAACCGTCTGACATGAAATCAGATATTACAAATACGATCGCTTTCTTTTTTTGCGTACTAGATAAAAACTTCAGAGCTTGTGCAATATCTGTTTTATTACTCTGCGGATGAAATTCGATCAATTCTCTAATAATGCGTAGGACATGCGAACGCCCTTTTTTAGGAGGAATATAAAGTTCAATTTGGTCCGAAAACAAAATCAATCCTATCTTGTCATTGTTTTGTGTTGCCGAAAAAGCCATTGTTGCTGCAATTTCAGTAACAATATCTTTTTTGAATTGATTTTTAGATCCAAAACTTTCAGATCCAGAAATATCAACCATCAACATCATAGTTAATTCACGCTCCTCTTCAAAAACTTTTACGTGCGCCTCGTTGTAACGTGCTGTTACATTCCAGTCTATATTTCGAATATCATCTCCATATTGATATTGTCGCACTTCGCTGAACGTCATACCGCGTCCCTTGAATGAAGTATGGTATTCGCCCGAAAAGATGTGATCACTCAATCTTCGGGTTTTAATTTCTATTTTACGTACTTTTTTTAAAAGGTCTTTTGTATCCATTTTTTTAGTAATTAGCTATTAGTGAACAGTGAATAGTAGCCTACATTGGCTTCTGACTATTCACTAGTTACTATTCACTCTATGGAACTTCTACTTCGTTTACGATTTTATTAATAATATCTACTGAGGTGATATTTTCAGCTTCTGCTTCATAGGTAATACCTATTCTGTGACGCAATACATCGTGTACAACTGCGCGTACGTCTTCAGGTATTACGTATCCACGACGCTTGATAAAAGCATAGCATTTAGCTGCAACTGCAAGATTGATACTTCCACGAGGAGAAGAACCAAAACTAATTAATGGCTTTAACTCGGCTAGTTTGTATTTCTCTGGGTAGCGCGTTGCAAATACAATATCTAAAATATATTTTTCTATTTTTTCATCCATATAAACTTCACGAACCGCTTCTTGTGCACGCAAAATTTGCTCTACAGAAACAACTTGATTGACTTTCTCATAGCTACCTTTTAGATTTTGTCGGATAACCAATCGCTCTTCATCCATTTTAGGGTAATCAATAACTGTTTTCAACATGAAACGGTCAACTTGTGCCTCAGGAAGTTGGTAAGTACCTTCTTGCTCCACCGGGTTTTGAGTTGCTAAAACCAAGAAAGGTCTTTCTAGTTTGAAAGTAGTATCACCAATGGTTACTTGCTTTTCTTGCATCGCTTCTAACAAAGCAGACTGCACCTTCGCTGGCGCACGGTTAATCTCATCTGCAAGAACGAAATTCGCGAAAATGGGTCCTTTTTTAATAGAAAACTCATTTGCTTTTATATTATAAATCATCGTACCTACAACATCCGCAGGTAATAAATCTGGCGTAAACTGAATACGACTGAAAGAACCGTGAATGGCTTGAGAAAGAGTATTTATCGCTAAGGTTTTAGCTAATCCAGGTACTCCTTCAAGCAAGATGTGGCCTTGTCCTAATAATCCAATCAATAATCGTTCAACCATGTGCTTTTGACCCACAATCACCTTATTCATCTCCATTGAAAGAAGGTCTATAAACGCGCTCTCTCTCTCTATCTTTTCATTGATTGCTCTAATGTCTAAAGTCGATGTATTCTCTTCCATATTATTATTTTTAAAACCTTGAAATTAATGCCTTATTTTTGAGAGTGCAAATTGAATTTTTTTTTAGAGGTAAGATGTTAAAAAATGGTTAAAACTTCCGCCAACCTCTTAATTTTAAGGTCGAATTATGATACAATTTTTATATTTTTAAGAACTTTGAGAAATATACCTTGAAATCCTTGTTTTACTGATTTCTGTTAAAAATAAAAGCCATGAATAAAACAACATTATCACCTATTATTGCTGGTACGATGAACTGGGGTGTTTGGGATAAAAACCTGACAATAAATGAAATGGAAAGCATGATTCAAATATGCCTTGAAAACAAAATTACCACTTTTGATCATGCCGATATTTACGGATCGTATACGACCGAAAATGACTTTGGAAAAGCATTTGCTGCAAGCCAAATTGCGCGAGAAAAAATGCAGCTGATATCTAAATGTGGAATTCAAATGATTGCCGGTAACCGAAGTAATACTATCAAACATTACGATTATTCAAAAGCACATATTATCGCCTCGGTAGAGCGTTCCTTAAAAAACTTACAAACTGATTATCTAGATGTTTTTTTACTGCACAGACCAAGTCCATTGATGCAAGCCGATGAAATTGCAGAAGCTATTTCCATATTAAAATCTGAAGGTAAAATTATCGATTTTGGATTGTCTAATTTTACGAGTTCGCAAACAGAATTAATTCGTCAAAAAACGGAGGTAAATTATAATCAAATTCAGTTTTCAGCGACTAATTATGAGCCTATGATGGATGGTAGCTTGGATTACATGCAACTTCACCAAATACAACCTATGTCATGGAATCCTTTGGGATCCATTTTTAGAGAAGATAATGCGCAAACGCACCGTCTTAAAAAACTTTTAGCAACATTAGTGTCTAAGTACGAATTAGGATCTGACACTTTATTACTATCTTGGGTACTTAGACATCCGGCAAAAATAATACCCATTGCCGGCACGGTAAACGTAGCCCGTATACAATCCTTACATAAAGCAATTGCTTTAGAATTAGATAAGGAAGATTGGTTCGCAATTTGGTCTGAAAGCATGGGCAAAGATGTTCCCTAAATACATATAAAAATAAAAACAACATACAAACGTAAAATGAATAAAACAGCCTTAATTACCGGAGCTACAAGCGGGATTGGTAAAGCAACAGCACAAATACTAGCAAAAAACAACTATCGAATCATTTTGTGCGGTCGAAGAGAAGATCGCTTACAAGAACTTAAAAAAGAATTAGAAGCATTTACCGATGTGCATTGCTTATCATTTGACGTACGAGATAAGAATCTTGTATTTGAAGCTATTAACAGCTTGCCTCATGATTTTTCTACTATCGATGTCTTAATTAATAATGCAGGTAATGCTCATGGATTAGATCCAATTCAAACTGGAGATATCGATGATTGGGATGCGATGATCGATATTAACGTCAAAGGACTTTTGTACGTATCTAAAGCTATTATTCCGCAAATGATCGAGAGAAAATTTGGTCACATCATCAATATCGGGTCTACTGCTGCAAAAGAAGTATATCCAAATGGGAATGTGTATTGTGCTTCAAAACATGCCGTAGATGCTTTGAATCAAGGAATGCGAATTGATTTGAATCCTTTTGGTATTCGCGTAGGCGCGATCCACCCAGGTATGGTTGAAACCGAATTTAGCGAAGTACGTTTTAAAGGCGATACCAACCGAGCAGAAAATGTGTATAAAGGGTTCACACCCCTTCAAGCAGAAGATATTGCAGATATTATTCATTTTGTAGTCTCAAGACCTTATCATGTTAATATTGCTGATTTGATCGTTATGAGTACTGCTCAAGCCTCATCAACGATTGTAAAAAGAGATTAAAAAAGAAATTCAATGATCAACAAACGACTTTTAATCAAGAACTTACTTGCGCATAACGATGAGACTAGTTTTTATGACAAAAAGCGACAGTTGAATTTACATACTAGAGAGGGTAAGGCCAAATTTTTGAAACACATTTGTGCCTTATCCAATTCTAATCCTGCTAATAATTCCTATATCGTAGTGGGTGTAGAAGATCAAGATAATGAGATAATTGGCGATGATTTTTTTGATGATAGCCGAATCCAAAATTTAGTAAATGCCTACCTCGAAAATCCACCAAAAATACAATATGAAAATGTTCCTTTTCCTAATTTACCAAAAGATAAGGTAGTAGGTTTAGTGACTATCAAACCTAAAAACAAACCATCTTATTTTAGAAAAGGCATTCACAAAATTACAGCCAACAGTACATTTATAAGGCGTGGAAGCACTACGACACCGACTCTTGAACCTATCAAAAAAAATTACACGAATACCGAAACGGTAATTGATATTGAGAATAATTCTAGAAATAACATCCAATACACCCTTGATGGTGTTTTTGATTTCATCAACTTCAGACACAAAGATATCTTTCCCAAATACAAAGTATTTAAAGAGTTATTTATCATTTGCTGGGCTGGAATACCAAAAAAAAATCGCGACAAAACCTTCCTTTCCAGAGTTGATATAGAATTAATCAATGAACAAATCAAGTTATTTTATTCTGCTCAAGATGTAGTAACTATAAATTTCGATGACGAAAGTTTCACCATTGTTGAATATATTCCGTTGGGTTTAAATGATAAAACAAGTTATTATCCTTTGGAGAAAAAAACAATTTATTTTTATGAAAATGGTTATTACAAAATAGAGAGCGAAATGCTTTTTCAGCCGCCAGAATATAATAAGAAGCTTCTTCATCATATTTACAACGCTAATCTAGCTTTGTTAAATAGACTCAATAATAACTTCGTTTTAGATGATAGAGAACTACGAGATCTTGAAAACTTACCATCAGCATTGATGATTTGTTATTTAAATGGATTTACTGAAGCAAAAGAAAAACTCATCGATGCTAAAGAAGATTTAAAAGCCTATCCTTCAATCTATTTGTCCTTCAAGGAAGCGATGAGAGTAGTACGAAAAATGAAGTACGATACTAAAGGTGAAGATTAAAAAAAGACAAAACATCATTCAACAAATTTAATATCGTTCTGATAATCAATATCGATAAAGTAATAAGTGTGTTCATCTTAAATAAATTTAAATGTTTTTGTAAAGTTAATAAAAATAATTAACATGAAACAATCACTAAATTTAGTGATATTTTAGTAGCCCTAAATTTGCTCCATTCATCAGTTTTATTTTGAAAAAAAAATAAAAAAGCCATAAAATTATCGCTTCCTAACTCTTTTGTTTATTTTTATATTTTTCAAAACAACAAACGGGTTATTTTTATAATCCTGATTGACCAAACAAAATAATGAGAACATTAGTTATAGGTGATATTCACGGAGGCTTGCGTGCCCTTCACCAAATTATCGAAAGAGCCCATGTAAATCCGCAAGATACTTTAATTTTTTTAGGAGATTATGTTGATGGCTGGAGCCAATCACCGCAAGTATTAGACTATTTGATTGAGTTAAGCACAACAAACAGCTGTGTTTTTATAAGAGGAAATCACGACGAGCTTTTATTGCATTGGCTTACCGAAAGTAAAGACAATCTTTTATGGTATAATCATGGAGGTGAAGCGACTGTTACGGCTTACGCCAAAGTAGATGGTCCTACTAAAAAAAGTCATATTAAATTCTTGAAAGAACTAAGTGACTATCACCTTGACGAAAAAAACCGTCTATTTGTTCATGCGGGATTTACTAATATGAATGGTGTAAAATATGAATTTTATCCAAAATTATTTTATTGGGATCGAACACTGTGGGAAACTGCTTTATCGTTAGACCCAAGTATTAAACCCAATGACTTGTTGTACCCAAAAAGACTTACCTTGTATGATGAAATCTATATAGGACATACTCCAGTAACAAGAATTGGGATAACTACACCAGTTCAAAGAGCATGTATTTGGAATATCGACACGGGAGCAGCCTTTAAAGGGCCATTAACTATTATGGATATCGACACTAAGGAGTTTTGGCAAAGCGAGCCACTACACCAACTGTATTTTGAAGAAAAAGGACGAAATTAGATTATAAAGAACTATTTTTACATCTTATTAATTTCAAATATAAGAGTGATGAAAAAACTCATAACGGCATTAGCTTTTATAACAGTATTTATGATGCAAGGCCAAGCGTTTAAAGGGAACGGTGATTTTAAAGGACAAATAGGAACTAATTTACAAGATGGAGGAACAGGGATTTACCTTAGTACTGATTTTGGCGTAGGGGAAAACATATCGTTAGGATTAACTGGTAACTATTTACTTTCTGTTCGCGCTAATGTTTTAGGTGAAATTCCAGAATTTAAAGACCGTATTGATCTTAAAGCACGTTTTAATGCTAATCTAGGTAACGTATTTAATATGGGATCAAAAATGGATTTGTATCCAGGAATTGATTTGGGTTTGAAAAATTTTGGTGGCCACGTAGGATTTCGTTATTTTTTCACAGACGGTTTTGGTGTTTTCAGCGAAGCAGGATTCCCTATTGCAAAATATGATAATACCATCAGCGGTTTTGACCACTTAAACAATCAGTTTACATTAAATATTGGTGCCTCTTTTAATTTATAGAGTCGTTCAAAAACATAAAAAAAGGCAATTTGAAAAATCAAATTGCCTTTTTTTATGTTTATAATTGAACTACAAATCGAACTTTATTCCTTGTGCTAGCGGTAAACTTGTTGTGTAATTAATTGTATTGGTCTGGCGTCTCATATATACCTTCCAGGCATCAGATCCTGATTCTCTTCCTCCACCAGTTTCTTTTTCTCCACCAAAAGCACCACCTATTTCTGCTCCCGAAGTTCCAATATTCACATTTGCAATTCCGCAATCAGATCCAACTACTGATAAAAACAATTCGGCTTCACGCAAATTATTAGTCATAATAGCCGATGATAAACCTTGTGCTACTCCGTTCTGAATGGCCAATGCATCCTCGACAGTACCGGAGTATTTAAGCAAGTACAATACAGGGGCAAAAGTTTCGTGTTGTACAATCTCAAAAGAATTATCTGCCTCAGCAATTGCTGGTTTTACGTAACAACCACTTTCATATCCTTCGCCAGTCAGAACTCCACCTTCAACTAATATATTTCCACCTTCTGCAACTACTTTTGCCAAAGCATGATTGTACATTTGAACGGCATGTGTATCAATTACTGGACCTACGTGATTGTTTTCGTCTAATGGATTCCCTATACGCAACTGACCATAAGCAGAAACTAATGCTTCTCTCACTTTATCATAAATACTTTCGTGAATGATTAAACGACGTGTAGAAGTACAACGTTGTCCTGCAGTACCAACGGCTCCAAAGACAGCTCCAATTACAGTCATCTTAATATCTGCATCTGGTGTTACTATAATAGCATTGTTACCACCAAGCTCTAATAACGATCTCCCTAAACGACCTGCTACAGTTTGCGCTACAATTTTACCCATACGAGTAGAACCTGTAGCTGAAATTAATGGCACGCGTTTATCACTTGTCATCATCTCACCAACTTTATAATCTCCGTTTATCAAACAAGAAATTCCTTCTGGCAAATTATTTTCTTTAATAACCTGTGCAATAATATTTTGACAAGCGATTCCGCAAAGTGGCGTTTTCTCTGATGGTTTCCAAACGCAAACATCGCCACAAATCCAAGCCAAGGCTGTGTTCCAAGCCCAAACGGCAACTGGAAAGTTAAATGCCGAAATAATTCCAACTACTCCCATTGGATGGTATTGCTCATACATACGATGTCCAGGACGTTCTGAGTGCATTGTTAAGCCGTGCAACTGACGAGAAAGTCCTACTGCAAAGTCACAAATGTCTATCATCTCTTGTACTTCACCATATCCTTCTTGCAGTGATTTACCCATTTCGTAAGAAACTAGCTTCCCTAAGGCTTCCTTATTTTTACGTAATTTATCTCCAAATTGGCGTACAATTTCCCCGCGTTGTGGTGCTGGCATAGTTCTAAAGCTTTTGAAAGCAGCTGTTGCTGATTCCATTACTTTTTCATAATCAGCAGCAGTGGTTGTTTTAACTTTTGCTATCAATTGACCATCTACAGGTGAATAACTTTCGAGAATTTCTCCGTCTGAAAAGTGATTAAGTCCTGTCGAAGTTCCTTCATTTACGTCCTTTATACCCAATTGAGCTAAAGCTTCTTTCATTCCGAATTGATTTGCTATTGTTATCATTGTAACTTTTTTGGTTAAAATTGTTGTATTTATACACAAATATAGTGTTTCAAGTTGAATAGTAAGAATCTAACAGTGAAATAACACCCTATGATGAAACTAAAATAATTAAGTTTCTACTATCCTATTTTGATCAAAATTTGACTTAAAATATGATTTAGACTATCGCTTCATTGACCAGTACAATCCTAGCCCCGATGGAAGTGGCATCCTATTCCTGATTTCTTTAAGAAGGAATAGATACAACGAACAGCGGGAATAAGCTCCTAAAAAATACTATTTGTCCACGAATCGAGGATCAACCTCCATAACGGTGCCACAGGACGTACAGGTTCTTAAATCCTTCGATCCATAATAGTGTTCGAAATGAGGCAAGAAATCTTTTTCGATATCGTTTAATTCAAAATACACTTCGTGCAGTTTATGATTGCAATTATCACAAAACCATAGTAGTCCATCCACAAATCCTTGACCAGCACGTTTGCGCTCGATAACCAACCCAATTGAACCCTGAGATCGAACTGGAGAATGAGGTGTTTTTGCGGGATGCAAGTACATATCGCCGGCATTCAATTCCATTTCCTTGCGGACTCCATCTTCTTGAATGACAACTTTTATACTGCCTTCCAACTGGTAAAACAACTCTTCAGTTTCATTGTAATGATAGTCTTTACGGGCGTTTGGTCCTGCTACAACCATAACGATATAATCACCAGATTCTTTATATATATTCTTGTTACCCACCGGCGGTTTTAGTAATTGACGGTTTTCCTCAATCCAGTTCGTAAGGTTAAAGGGTTTTGCTATTGCCATGATTCTTGACTTATTGTTTAGTTACGCTAATTTACTAAAAAGCTTTGTGATGCGTGGTTTACAAAGTCATAAAGTATTTATTTATTTAGCTTCCTTGATTAAATAAATGTAAACGGGAAAGTGATCACTAAAACCAACCTCAGAAACGGAATGCCGTTTGGGATATCCTTTGTATTGCCCTGATGTTTGCACTAAAAAAGGTTTGTTGTAAATACCCGCCTTCCAATAGCGATAAGACGAAAAGTCACTCTCTATTAAAGTTTGAGATACCATAATCTGATCGAAGATATCCCATGAATCTCTAAACGCAATGGTTCCTAAACCTTTGTTAGCCATTTCTTCAAAAGGATTATAGATTCCCATGGGTGGCACCTCTGCTTTTTTAGCTTTGGCACCTAATGCTTTTTTGACACTATTATTAAACGGTCCATCGTTGAGATCTCCAAGTGTAATTATTTTTGCATCGCTATTTATACGTTGTAGTGAGTCTATAATTTTTCGATTTAAGGCACCTGCGGCCTCTCTAAACGGACTTGATTTTTTCTCACCACCAGATCTTGAAGGCCAGTGATTGACGATAATATGAATTTCCTCGTCATCCAGAAATCCGGTTATCAAAAGTTGGTCTCTTGTAAATACTCGATTGTTTTGATAGTTGAATTCTAAAACATCATCAGACTTGTCAGCAGCCGTCACAACTACAGGCACCTCGGCTGGCAGTTCCTTCTTGTAAACATATAACGGAATATTAGTGTAGGATGTAGGACGGAAATACTTGCGTTGGTAAAGCAAAGCCACATCAATACCACGTTTATCTGGGGAATCAAAATGTATGATTCCGTAGTCTTTAGGAATCAGTTTAGGCTGCTTGATCAAATCCTCTAGAACACCACGATTCTCGATTTCTGAACAACCTATAAATGTGGGTGAATTAGTATTCTCGGCAGAACCTATCTCTAATAAAACTTTTGATAAGTTCTCTAATTTTTGATGGTATTTTTTAGATGTCCAATGTTGAGCTCCTTTTGGCGTCCATTCATCATCGTTCGTTGCAGGATCATTAATAGTATCAAAAAGATTTTCGAAATTATAAAAGGCGACGGTATGGATGCGATAATTTTTTTGTTGAGCAAAGCAATTTGGTCTTAAGAAAACCAGTAACAACAATAGTGTACCTATATATTTTACCATAATTAGCAACAATTAACACATCCTTTTGAAGTAAAAATACTTCATTTATACAAGAAACCGACAATTATTTTCGAAAATGGCTATATTTGCTTTTAGGCAGTGCAGCCAATGAAAATTAATAGAATTGGAAATTTTACTATGAATAAACCTCATTTTTTACTTTCAGTCAAGAATTTTTGTCTTTCTAAGTTATTTCTATTCTTCCTCATTATTTATTCCACAACAAGCCAATCTCAAATAACAATGACCACACCAACTAATTTACAAAAAGGAGACACCGTAGCCATACTTGCAACTGCTCGAAAAAATGTAGATAATAATTTAAAACCAGCGATAGATTTACTACACAGTTGGGGACTTGAAGTGGTTATTGGGAAAACCATAGGTCTAGACAACAACCAGCTTGCAGGGACAGATGAACAACGCGCCGCTGATTTTCAGCAGCAATTAGATAATCCAAATATAAAAGCAATTTGGTGTGTAAAAGGAGGTTATGGAACGGTCCGAATCATTGATTTACTTGATTTTACCAAATTCAAGCAACATCCTAAATGGATTGTTGGCTTTAGCGATATTACCGTTTTACACAATCATCTTAACACAATGGGGTTTAAAACAATTCATGGAGTTATGCCAATTACCGTTCCTAGAGCGACAAAAGAAGCGATAGAGACCTTGCGTCTTTCTCTTTTTGGAAACAAACTAGAATACGAAATAACAACCGCTACCATGAATAAAATAGGAAAAGCTAGTGGAGAATTAGTCGGTGGCAACCTATCTATACTATACAGTTTATTGGGCTCTCCATCAGCTATTGATTGCCGTGATAAAATTTTATTTATCGAAGACTTAGATGAATATCTGTACCATATTGATCGCATGATGATGAATCTTAAGCGCAATGGTTGTCTAGAAAGCATTAAAGGAATTGTTGTTGGTTCTATGACCAAAATGAAAGATAACGATATTCCTTGGGGGAAAAATGCTGTCCAAATTATCGAGGATATAACCAAAAATTACACTATTCCGATTATTTACAATTTTCCTGCAGGACACATACAAGACAACAGAGCATTGATTTTAGGTAGTACCGTTTCAATGGAAGTTACTCCAACTAAAAGCGCCCTTATATTTATAAAGTAGATTAGAGCATTATTTGCAAGATCATAAAACTACTTAATTATGGCTGAACATAATGAATTAGGTAAATTAGGAGAAGAATTAGCCGTTGAATTTTTACAAAAAGACGGCTACACAATTTTAGCTACAAATTGGACTTTTCAAAAAGCCGAAGTGGATATTATTGCTCAAAAAGAAACAATCCTAGCGGTCATTGAAGTTAAAACCAGGTCATCGTTAGAGTTTGGGTTGCCACAAGACTTTGTAAAACCTAAAAAAATACAACTTCTTACCAAGGCAATTGATGCCTATGTGAACCAAGAAAACCTTGACCTTAACGTGCGTTTTGATATCATAGCTGTCCATAAAGAAGGTAAATCCTTTGTAATTGAACACCTTATCGACGCTTTTTATCACTTTTAATGTGTTTTTTTCATTGTTATATTTGTAACAAATTGTTTTTTATTTATATTTGCATACGTTTTTAACACAACCACATAATAAATAACTACTACATTTAAGTACAAACAACAAACGCATTATGAAAACCGTTTCATCTATTGTCGAAAATTACATTAAAACTAAACCATTTTTGTTAAATGCATTATCACTTGGCATTATCAATTTGACTTCACTTTCTCGGAATATTATGTCGGAGCTGGAAAGTGAATTTGGCAAAGAAGTAAAACAAGGAGCTGTTGTAATGGCGCTTAAGCGATTAACGGAAGAATTAGACTTTAGACTGAATCATAAAATCAATAAAGTAATAAAAAATATTGGTGAGATAACCGTTCGTTCTGCCCTAACGGATTATACTTTTTCCGTATCTGAAACAGTATTAAACAAACAGGCCGAATTAATTTCAGACATCAATGGATTTCCAGATGTGTTTTACACTTCATCAAGAGGAGTTAACGAAATCAACATTGTTTTAAGTAATAGCGTAAATGCATTAGTTGAAAAACATTTTGCAAACGAAAAACTGATTCAGAAATTAGAGAATTTAGCTTCTATCACAGTTAAGTTACCAAAAGAAAATATTGTAGTTCCAGGTATCTATTATTTTATTTTTCAACGTTTAGCCTGGGAAGGTATCATTATCAATGAGGTAATTTCAACTTCTAATGAGTTTACTATTTTAGTAAGCGAGGAACAGGTAGATGTTGCTTTCAAGGTAATCAAGGATTTGAAAAACTAAGATTTCAAAATAGAGTAATACAAGAAAGCCGTTAGTTTTAACTGACGGCTTTCTTGTTTGTAAACTAATATTTATCATTAGGCATAAATTGCATAACGAAACGCAACTAGTATGCGCAACATTTAACATCATGCAATACTGCTACTTGGAATCTACTTTAGGTGACGATCTAAAATATTGCGTGTAATCTGTCCAAACTTCAATGATTTTCTGAACCTCAAGCGGACTCTCATTGTCCACATTATTAAGGCCAGTGCCTGAATCCATCTTCAACAAATCACTGTTTTTAGGTGATGATTCATTGGCGTCGATTTCTTTCAAAATAAAGCTTTTTACTTTGTGAATAAAATCAATATCAGTGCTGTTTTGAAGCAAGTCAATTAAAAACGATTTTTCGGCTGTAATATTCATATCCAATTATTTACATCAAATATAGCAAAACAGAAATAACTAAAACAACTAGTTTACAATGTTTTAACTTCTTTTTAAAGGTTTATACACCTAAAGCACAAAAGTAAGAGGTTAAATCTATCAAATAGTATTCATTACGTAAAAGCTTTCTCATTAATACTCCTTCATTGATTAACTATCATTTTCTAGTAATACAACAACAACAGTAACTTCGATTGCTTAAAAGACGAAAGAAAAATATACCTTTAAGATTACTAAAAAATCATAAGTTGAAAAAATATATCATTCTATTTTTATTCTCATTACAATTACTTTTTTCACAAGAAGTAGTAATAAAAGGACAAGCACTAAATTCAACTAAACTGGGTGACCCAATCGTTTATGTGACTAAAAATGACACCATAAATAAATTAAGAAAAATTAATAAATCTTTATACAATAATTGGAGAGCGACTTCTAAATTTAGAGATCGAGATACCGACTCTTACAAGAAAGCTAATGAAAGCTCAGAAATAATTCAACAATTTTTAAATAACAAAGAATTTAGAACGAAAACAGATACTTTAGGTAATTTTGAAATACGAGCCAAGTTATCAGATTCCCTATTTTTTGAATCTACTGACCACACCACAAAAAAATACTTAGTTAGTGATTTGCTAAAACAGAAAAGAATCACTGTGAACTTAGTTTTAGAACCATGTGAAGTCTGGCCGACACATCCAGAAAATCCTTCAAAACTTCATGTATTTATTGGAAAGAAAATTAAATTATGGAATTCTCCTCAAAGTCATTGCAATGGTATTTCTTTAGATTCTAGAACGATAGCAAAATATGCTGTTGTTAGTGTTATTTATGGTGATTATGCAAAAGACACTATCCAATTCACATCCTATGCACACGAGTCTCCAGCGAAGCAAAATTACATTCCATTTAAATCTAATTATGGTGACTACGAGTATTGTTTATTCTATGTTTTAGAATTTGAGGGAGAATTTGTTCAAATGAAATATCTATTTGATGATGTTTATATGACAAAACAAGGACGATGGGCATCACCATTAAAACCTAAAGGACTATTTAGTACTATTTCTCCTGACTCCTATTCTCCGATTAATATCGATTTTATCGAACCAATTGAATTTGAGTATGAGAAGAAGTTTCAAGAAGAGATCTCTAAAAGTTTCCCTGCTCCTTACAATACCGTAAAGGATGGGAACATTACAGTTCACTATGGGTATTATGTAGAAGATTTGTTTAAGATTAGAAAAGCTACAAGACTAAAAGAGTACGATTACTTACTCAATTAGACATACAAGATTTTACTCTCCTCCCAACAGCTTCATCATCTCTAAAGCCTTTCTAGTCGTTTTTGCATCATCAAAAGTCAATAATAAGCGCAAACCATTTGGTGTTTGTTTCTCTTTCATTTTACAAATGTCAGTCCGTTTTTGTACAAAATCCAAAACCTTTTTAAAGCGTTTCGACTGGTAATAATCCGATTGCTGATCCGATACAAAATAACAAATCATCTTCCCTTGCTTCATCACGAGCTTTTCGATTCCGATTCCAGTTGCAATCCACTTAATTCGAATACTATTCATCAGCGCGATAGCTCGAGGTGGCATAGGTCCGAAACGGTCAATTAATTTATTTTGAAAAACAATTAACTCTTCCTCGTTTTTAACGGCACCCAATTCATTGTACAAACTCAATCGTTCGCTAATATTATTGATGTATTCATCTGAGAATAACAACTCAAAATCAGTGTCTATTTGCAAGTCTTTTACATATTCCTTGGTCTCGATATTATTTTCTTCAGGGTATAAATCTTTGAACTCATTCTCTTTCAATTCTTCTATGGCCTCGTTCATGATTTTTTGATAGGTATCAAATCCTATTTCGTTGATGAAACCCGATTGCTCACCACCTAACAAATCTCCTGCACCACGAATTTCAAGATCCTTCATCGCAATATTAAATCCGCTGCCCAACTCACTAAATTGTTCCAGCGCTTGAATTCGTTTTCTGGCATCCTCGGTCATGGCGGAATAAGGCGGACAAATGAAATAACAGAATGCTTTTTTATTACTTCGACCCACACGTCCTCGCATTTGATGCAAATCAGACAATCCAAAATTATTGGCGTTATTGATAAAAATCGTATTGGCATTCGGCACATCAAGACCACTCTCGATAATGGTTGTCGCAATCAAAACATCAAACTCACCATTCATAAAAGCAAGCATCAATTCCTCTAGTTTTTTCCCGTCCATTTGTCCGTGACCGATACCAACTCTCGCATTGGGAACCAAACGCTGAATCATACCCGCAATTTCTTTAATGTTTTCGATACGGTTATTGATAAAAAACACTTGTCCGTTACGCTGAATCTCATACGAAATCGCATCGCGAATCAGCTCTTCGCTAAAACCTACCACATTGGTTTCAATTGGATATCGGTTAGGCGGTGGCGTTGTGATTACTGATAAATCTCGTGCAGCCATCAATGAAAACTGCAAAGTTCTAGGGATAGGCGTTGCTGTCAGTGTCAACGTATCTACATTAGCAGCGATAGTTTTTAATTTATCTTTTACGTTTACACCAAATTTTTGTTCCTCATCTACTATCAGTAAACCCAAATCTTTAAAAACGACATTTTTATTCACCAATTGGTGCGTACCTATGACAATATCTAGCTTTCCTTCGGCTAATAATTTAAGTGTTTCTGCTTTTTGTTTGGCTGTTCTAAAACGGTTTAAATACCCTACAGAAACCGGCATATCCTTTAAACGCTCTGTAAAAGTGCGGTAATGTTGGTAAGCCAAAATTGTTGTAGGAACCAGAATCGCAACTTGCTTGCTGTTATCAACCGCTTTGAATGCAGCACGAATCGCAACTTCTGTTTTTCCAAAACCTACATCGCCACAAACTAAACGATCCATTGGTCGGTCGCTCTCCATATCGGCTTTGACCTCAGCCGTAGACTTCATCTGATCTGGTGTGTCTTCGTAAATAAACGAGCTTTCTAATTCGTTTTGTAAGTAACTATCGGGTGCAAACTGAAAGCCTTTGTCTAGTCGTCGCTTCGCATACAGCTGAATCAAATTGAATGCTATGTGCTTGACTCTCGCTTTGGTTTTTTGTTTTAAAACCTTCCACGCATTCGATCCTAATTTATAAATTTTAGGAGGCGTACCGTCTTTACCGTTATATTTTGAAATTTTGTGTAGTGAATGAATGCTCACATACACAATGTCATTATCAGCATACACTAGCTTGATGGCTTCCTGTGTTTTATTTTCTACTTGAATTTTTTGCAATCCGCCAAAGCGTCCAATACCGTGGTCAATATGTGTTACATAATCTCCTACGGATAAAGTAGTTAATTCTTTTAAAGTAATATTCTGTTTTTTTGAATAGCCGTTTTTGATATTAAACTTATGGTAGCGTTCAAAAATTTGGTGATCGGTATAACAAATAACTTGGTTTTCTTCGTCAATGAAACCTTGGTACAAAGGCATTACGATTGTATGATACTGCTTGCGTACATTCTCTGAATTGGCTTCGTCCAAAGTTTCAAAAATATCATGAAAGCGCTTTGCCTGAGCTTCATTAGAACAAAATAAATGATTCTTGTAGCCGTTAAAATGATTCTCACTCAAATTATTCAACAGCAAATCAAATTGTTTGTTGAAAGATGGTTGTGGTTGCACATGAAACTCGAACTTTTTCATGGTTCTAAAAACAGCTTTTGAACCTAGTTCGACTACCGAGAAATCCAAAGCTCTTTTTATAAAACTAGCTTGATTCAAAAACAATTGTTCTGGAGTAGCGTGCTTGATATCTTTGGATAATTTCTCAAAAGCTTCTTCTGCTTTTAAAAATTGCTTGTCTAACTGCAAAAATAAATCCTCCGTGTTTTGGATAAAAATCACCGTTTTCTCAGAAATATAATCTAAGAAAGACTCTCTGTTTTCTTGAAAAATTTTATTCTCGACATTAGGGATAATGGTAATCTTTTTTTGTTTTTCAATTGACAACTGTGTTGCCACATCAAAGGATCGGATGCTTTCGACCTCATCACCAAAAAACTCGATTCGGTACGGATTGTCATTCGAAAACGAAAAAACATCTACGATGCCACCTCGAACCGAAAACTCGCCTGGCTCTGTTATAAAATCAACTCTTTTAAATTCGTATTCAAACAAAACCTCGTTGATAAAATCTATCGAAATCTTATCCCCTACAGTAACTTTCAGTGTGTTTTTATCTAAATCCTTTCGTGTAACCACCTTTTCAAACAAAGCTTCAGGATAGCTAACAATAACCGCAGGTTTTTTACGCGAATTAATGCGGTTTAATACTTCGGCACGAAGCAAAACATTAGCATTGTCAGTTTCTTCAATTTGGTATGGACGACGAAAAGAGCCTGGATAAAACAAAACATCTTGCTCCCCTATCAATTGCTCAAGGTCATTGAGGTAATAAGCTGCTTCCTCTTTATTGTTTAAAACAAGCAAAAACGGATGTTCGGCTTTTTTAAAAAGCGATTGAATTACAATTGAAATCGACGAGCCTATTAAACCATCTAAATGTAATTTTACAGGATTTTGCTCCTGTAGACGATCTACAATTTGTTGGATTTTAGGAGAACTATCAAAGATTTTAAAAAGGGCAGCTTTACTCAACTCTTGGTGTGTTTGGGTCTATAAGTGGTTGTGAGGGAATCGCTCTTGAAGGATCCATCATTTTTATTAATTCAGATTCACCTTGTTCAACAGGAATTTTACTTTTTTCGACAATATTATCCATTTGTCTTTGAAGAGAGGCTAGTTCTTTATTGATTTCAGTTATTGAAACTATTACTTTATCATCCGGAATTTTATCAAGATGAATGTATAAGTCAAGCATACGAACTTTAGTAATCAATACTGAAATTCTACTTTTAATTTGCGGTACATCGTATTGCAAAGGAATATTTTCTTTAAGTGCCATTGCTTTTTTAGAAATTGCGGTTGACTTTTGCTGAAAAGCACCTATTGTCTTTTTTGGTTTTTGAGCTAACTCTGCAATAAACATACGTAGTTCAGTCCAAGTTGCCACACTAGCTTCGGCGGTTTCGTTTATAGGCGTATCATAAAAAACCCATCCTTTATTGATGTTCGAAAATATGACTTCCTTTCTTTTAGCGTCTTTTTCATTTTCGGCATCCCGCTTTTGGTTATCGTCCTTGCAGGAAGCAAGTAGAACTAAAAGAAAAAGGTAGTAGGAGAATTTAAATTTCATTGCATTTTCGTTAAAGCACAAAGTTACAAAGTATATTTATAATTACAGATTGGAAATTACGAATTACTATTCAATTCTAATCTCTGCATTTTTAGCACCATATCAGTAAAAAATCAAAAAGAAAACAACCATTTTAAGTTTTTAGCTGTGCAATTAGCAAACCCGATCTCAAGTGCATCAGATAAATACGAAAACGTTATCTTAGCCACTTAAAATTCAATCAAAAAATGAGTACAAAAATCCTAATTATTGGTGCTTGTGGACAAATAGGTACCGAGTTAACGCATTCACTAAGAAAAATTTACGGAACCGATAATGTAATCGCTTCGGATATTCGTAAATTAAATAACGACGTTGTTAATTCTGGACCATTTGAAGTAATTAATGCTTTAGATTTCAATCAAATTGAGCATTTAGTAGAAGTACATCAAATTACTGATGTGTACTTGATGGCTGCATTACTATCCGCAACTGCAGAGAAAAATCCTGCTTTTGCATGGGATTTGAATATAAATTCGTTGTTTCACGTTTTGAATTTGGCGAAAGCTGGAAAGATCAAAAAAATATTTTGGCCGTCGAGTATTGCCGTTTTTGGTCCTACAACACCAAAAGAAAACACACCACAATACACCATTATGGAGCCGTCTACTGTATACGGAATAAGTAAACAAGCAGGCGAAAGATGGTGTGAGTACTACCACAATATCTTTGGCGTCGATGTGCGCAGCATAAGATATCCAGGTTTGATAAGCTGGTCATCACCTCCTGGTGGTGGTACTACAGACTATGCTGTGGATATTTTTCACAAAGCACTAGCCGATAAAACATACGAGTGTTTCCTATCATCAGAAACTAAAATGCCAATGATGTACATGGATGATGCAATTGCAGCAACCATAAAAATTATGCAAGCTCCAATCGAAGAAATTAAAATTAGATCTTCGTACAACCTCGCCGCTATGAGCTTTACGCCAACAGAGATTGCTGCCGAAATCACTAAGCATATTCCCGAATTTACGATTACCTATGAACCTGACTTTCGTCAAAAAATAGCTGACAGCTGGCCAGCGAGCATTGATGACATTAGCGCCAGAGCTGATTGGGGATGGAAACATAAATTTGATTTAGAAAGCATGACTAAAGATATGCTAGAGCATTTAGAATAAGTCGTTAAAGAATAAATAATGCCGCAAAATATCAGTTTTGCGGCATTATTGTTAGAACACTAATTTTTAAATTTAGGCGATCATAGTTTATAAAATATTTTTTATTCTATTTCTCTATTATCATGAATCAATTATAAATCTGAAAATAATTGTTATTTACTCTTTAGGCTGGTTAATAACTTTAATTCTCACTACAATAAGGTCACCGTACTTTGCTGCATCTTCTTTAGTCCATGCCAAACCAATCGATTCAGGTCTATTTTCCCATTTCCAATCAATTGGATTTTTTACATAAACATACAAAGACACTTGGTCTTCCCAACTCGTATCGCTCTTTTGCATTTTCTGTTGCTCATGAGTTATAAATTTAAATCTAAAAAAGAATGGATTATCATTACTTGCATAACCTGATTTTATCTTAGGTTTTAATTCTTTGAGAACGTTTTTTAAAGGTTTGTTGAGAAACCGTTGCTCATTATTTTTCAATAGATATACATCTTTTATCGTTTTAACCAACTGTTGAGCATGACAACCACTACTTAATAAGGTTAAAAACAAGCTGAAAGTTAAAAGAAAACTTTTCATATTTTTTGATTTTTAATATTAATTACAATGTATTTGCTTATAAACTGTATTTCCAATTACCTAAATATTTATCTAGCAAATGGTTAATATCCTTAAAATAAGTAATAGTTTCAGGAATGCCATTTATTGAATTATAGTAATTTACTCTTGTTTCTAGCGGTACAATTGATTGTGCTTTGCAACTAAAGTTCACCAGCAGAAATAATATTGCGATAATTGTAAGTTTGTTTTTCATGGTCAAGACAACTTTTTATTGTTTCTAAAGTAAACAACTTTTCCTGCACTGACAATACCCTATTTTTATAATTTTTTAGAAGACTTCAATACCTTAAAGCTGATTGGAACTGGCAACACCAATTTGACTTAGAGAGCATGACTAAAGACATGTTGGATCATTTGAAATAGCTCTCTTAAAACAGAACCATAAAAGTCTCATGTGAAAATTAGATTTTATTTATCTACTGTTCTCAACAAGCGAATTAGGATAAGCTATTCCTTTTTAAAGATTTAAAAGAGGAACCTCGTACGATCAAATTAGTTTTGATTTCAATAGTTTTGTAACTAATAACAGTATCACTGTTTATTTCGTCAATTAAATACTTGATGGCCACCTCACCAATTCTATTTCCGGGTTGATCAATCGTTGTAAGTTTAGGCTTGATGATTGTCGAGTAAACTGAATTACTAAATCCGACGACTGCAACGTCTTCGGGAATTTTTATTTTGTTTTTCGTCAAAACTTGAATTGCCCCTATTCCTGCTTCGTCTGTAATAGCAAATATACCATCCGGTTTATGCTGCAAGCCAACTAATACCTTTGCAAGCTTTTTACCCTCAGCAATCGTAAGATTTTCGCAACTCATAACCAGACTTTCGTCTAAATCTATTCCGTACTTTTTCAAGGCTTTTAAATATCCCGCATATCTCTTTTCAGACAGAATAGAGCTTTCTGTTTCTTTGATAATTGCAATTCTCTTTTTTCCGGTATTAATAAGATGTTCCACCGCTTTAAAAGCAGCTTCTTCATCGTCAATAACAATTTGTGTGCAAGGCACTTTTGCAGACACTCTGTCAAATAGGATGAGCGGAATGTGTTGCATCATGTCTAGAATATCATCCACATTAGTATTTTTTTTCACTAGAGATAATAAAACACCGTCAACACCAAACTGCACCATCGTTTCCAGAAGTGCCGCTTGTTTTTGTTCATTATTAAAGGATTCACATATAATAACCTTGTACCCATTTAAATCTGCATTATAAATAATTCCTTTTAATAAGGTGGCGGTAAATTGGTGTTCTATATTAGGGATTATAACCCCAATTATATTTGATTTGTGAGAACGAAATCCTCGGGCAAATAAATTGGGAGCATACTTTACTTTATTGGCGTAAGCCTTAACACGCTCTTTTGTTTCTTCACTAATGTCTACATGATTATTCAATGCTCTTGAAACAGTAGAAATGGACAATCCTAAATCTAAGGCCAATTTTTTTAAGGTAACAATATTTTTTTTGCGCATTTTTTATAGATATATCAGCAAAAGTACTAATTTTATTTTCTTTGCAAACGTTTCCGCAAACGTTTGCGGTCATTTTTTGTATTTTTTTGGTATCAATATGATTGGAAACATTTTAGTTTAGCCAAAAATAATAAACCAAAATTTTAATTTAAATTCAACCAAAATGAAAAAATATTTAAAAATATTTTTATTGCTGATAGGAACCTGTTCCTATTCACAATCGACTATTAAAGGGACGGTGACGGATGAGAAAAACAACCCTTTACCACAGGTGAATGTTGTTGTAGCTGGAACTAATTATGGAACCACAACAGATTTTGACGGAAAATACGAGATTACTGCAAAGCTAAGCGGAGAGCAAAAAGTCAAAGTGATGTACATTGGTTTTTTTCCGCAAACAAAAACCGTAAACTTCTCTGGAGACGCAACGGTAAACTTTACATTAAAGGAAAGTATTGAAAGTTTAGATGAAGTTGTTTTGACTGCAACTTCGGTTAAGCGTTCACAAAAAGAAACTCCCGTTTCGATTACTTCTTTTAGCGCAAAAGATTTAACAAAATTAAACACAAGTAGCCAAGCTAATATTTTGCGAAGTGTACCTGGAATTACTACTGAGAATGGTGGTGGTGAAGTAGCATCCAACGTGTTTGTGAGAGGTTTACCTTCTGGAGGTCAATTTCAATTTAATCCTTTGCAAATAGATGGAATGCCGGTATTATCTACTTTTGGATTAAACTCTTCTGCTCATGATGTTTATTTTAGAACAGACATTGGTATGAAAAGTTTAGAGTTCATTCGTGGTGGTTCATCAGTATTATATGGTGCAGGTTCTGTTGCAGGTATTATTAACTATACAAGTGAAACAGGTTCAGTGACTCCCAAAAATATTTTGAAGACCGAAGTAGGGACTAATTCTAGATACAAAGCAGATTTCTTGTCTAGTGGACAATTAGGAGGGAAAGATTCTAATTTATTCTATGCCGTAACAGGGTTTTATCGTTATGATGAAGGACCAATCAAAACAGGATTGCCAACTGAAGGATACCAAATACGTGCTAATGTAAAAAAAGTAACTGACAAAAGTACGATTACCTTTTCTGGACAAGTAATTGACGATAAAGTACAATTCTTTTTGCCTTACCCATTACAAGGAGGAAGCAGAACAAGACCTATTGGTAACGACGGAAAAGAAATTTTGACTTTGCAAACAGCTGCCGTTTCTGATATTTCATATGCTACACCAAACGGAATGTTTACATCAAATATTAAAGATGGAGTTGCTACAAAAGGGGGATATTTCATGACTAATTTTGTACATGATTTTTCAGATAATTTCAGTATTGATGCAAAAATTAGAAAATCTCAATATAAGAATCAATTTAACTTTTTTACGGACGGAAGTGGTGTTACAGGTGCAAAAGCTGTTGAAACACAAGATCAATTCAAAGCAACTAGAGGCATAACGTCAGGTAATTTTACAACTATAAACGGTGCAGCTTTGCCAGCTTCTGCTCTTTTATTCGAAAACAGAATTGTAGACAGAGTTCGTCCATTAGACGAATTAGTATCTGAGATTAAAATAATCAACAAAATGGGAATTCATACTGTTACGGCGGGAACATTTATGTCTAGATCATCTGCAGGAGATTTGAATATCACAACGAGTTATTTAAGCGAATACAGTAACCGCCCAAGATTAGTAAACCTTTCTGGTTATACTGTAAACGGAGTAACTAATACAGCTACTGGATATTCTAATAAAAACATTTCAAGTAATAAATTGGCTTTTTTCTTAACGGATCAAATCAAATTAGAGAAATGGAATTTCGATATCGGTTTCAGACATGAAACAGCTTCTGGAACAATTGAAAACGAAAAATCAAAAGAGTACAATTTAGCAACTACTCCATATGCAACTGGTATCGTGGGTATTGATAAAGTAATTTGGGGAACTGGAGCATACCAACGTGCACATGTTTCTACGAGTGATTACGCAATTTCATTAGCAGCATTGTACAAAATAAGTACAAGTACAAGCGTTTATGGTAACTTTTCTAAAGGGTATTTCTTCCCAGAATTACGTTCTGTAAAATTTGATGCTCTAGGTAATCCAAATACGTATTCTCCGGAGAAAATTATTCAAGCCGAAGCAGGTTTGAAATATGGTAAAGGAGATTTCTCTGGAACGGTAGCGTTATACTCAGCAAATTTGTCTGATAGAAGAAACGTGCAATTTATTAATGACCCAAATAATTCAGGTGGTTTCATTGAAAAGGTAGATTTACAAGACACAAAATCGTATGGTATTGAAAGTACGTGGAACTGGAGATTTATCCCTGGATTTGCATTTAACGGTACGTTTACTTACCAAAAACATGAGTTGACCAAGTCTGAAAATAATCCAACTTATGTAGGAAACAAATTGGCTAGACAACCTAATGTAATGACAAAATTAGGATTGTCTTATGATAAATCAAATTTTGACGCGAATCTTGATTATAACTATGCTGGTGATAAATTCACAAATGACGCTAATACAATCAAATTACAAGGTTTTGGAATTGTTGATTTAAGTTTAGGATATACTTTCAATGTTGGATCTGATAACGAAACACTTAGAGTAGGAGCGCAGTCTTTCAACTTATTTAATTCTGCTGGAATTACGGAAGGTTCGCCAAGATTAGGTGATAATCAAACAGATGAGCAATTCTTTGTGGGTAGACCAATTATCCCAAGAACGGCATTAATGAACTTGACATTTACTTTTTAAAACAATAAAAGCTAAGATGCCTTGGTATTTATTCATCAAGGCATCTTTTTTAATAAATAACAACATGGAAAAGGACTTAATTAAAGAGGCCAAAAACATCTTAAACGATAATTTTCAAGAAAAAGGATATTCGATCCCGTGCAAAGGGTTGTACCCTTTTCAATGGAAGTGGGATTCCGGTTTTATAGCCATTGGTTTTGCACATTATGATATGGATAAAGCCAAGAAAGAGATGAAAACACTTTTGGATTCACAATGGGGCAACGGATTTATTCCGCATATTGTTTTTCACGTTGAAACAGATAGTTATTTTCCAGGACGTGATTTTCATTTATCAAAATTACATCCTGAATCAAATGACGCATATCCTTCTACAGGAATGACACAGCCACCCGTTCTAGGTTTTACATTAGAAAAAATGTACGAAATTGGGACAGACAAAGCGGATGTATTAAGCTTCATCAAAGAAAACATTGATAAAGTTTACGACAATCATAATTATTTCTACACTAAAAGAGATCCTCAAAATGAAGGTTTAGTCTACATCTACCACAATTGGGAATCAGGAACCGATAATTCACCTATTTGGGATGATATTTGGTTGACTATGAACCCACCAGAATATACTTTTGAGCGTAGAGACACCACACATGTTGATGCATCCCAAAGACCTTCAAAAAGAGAATACGATCACTATTTACACATTATCGAAATAGCAAAAGAGCATAATTATGATGATGCAAAAATAGCGGAGCTATCGCCGTTTTTAGTTCAAGATCCTTTGTTTAATTCGATGTTGATTAAGTCTAATGATTCATTGATTAACTTGTACCAATTAATAGGTGGTAACGATGATAAAATTGCACAACTGAAAAAATGGCAAGAGAAAAGCATTCGCGCTTTTAATGAAAAATTATATGATGCCGAATTAGGCGCTTATATTCATTATGATTTAAGAAACGAAAAGCCAATCCGTTTTGTAAGTTCTTCCTCATTTTCGCCATTGTTTGCGGGAATCCCAAGCAAGGAACAAGCGGCAACAATCATTAATACGATGATGACTAAATTTGGTGGCCATGATATGTACTTATGTGCTTCATTTGACCCTACAAGCGAACGTTTCAATCCTAAAAAATACTGGAGAGGACCAGTTTGGATTAACTTAAACTGGATTTTATACAATGGTTTAAAAGAGTATGGATACAAAGATATCGCTGCAAGAGTAAAATCAGACAGTATTGAGATCTTGAAAAAAGTAGGTTTCTATGAATATTTTGATGCAAGAAAATCAGAATATACAGAAGATGCTAAAGGATATGGAGGCGGTAATTTCTCTTGGAGTGCGGCGCTGTTTTTAGACATGTTAGAGAATTAATTTTATAAATAAATCTTTATGAACTGGATTGATTATATCGTAGTCGTTGTTTACCTAATTGCCTTTCTAGGGTTAGGAGTGTTTTTTAAAGAGAACAAGGACGGAAAAGATTATTTTTTGGGTGGTAAAGATATGGGGTGGTTTCCATTGAGTTTATCCGCTATGGCGACCCAACTCTCTGCGATCAGTTTTATTTCGGCTCCTGCGTTTGTTGGATTAGCTCAGGGCGGCGGGATGAAGTGGTTGACCTTTGAGTTGGCGGTGCCATTGGCCATGATCGGAATTATGTTGATCATTGTTCCGCCATTATACAGAGCTAATATTGTGAGTATTTATGAATTTGTCGAAAGACGTTTTTCATCTTCTACTCGAATTGTATTGAGTGTTGTTTTTCAAATAAGTCGCTCGCTATCTACGGGTGTGGGTGTGTACACCATTGCAATTATTTTACAATCAGTCTTGAGTATTAGTTTTCACTGGACCATTCTTTTAATTACCATTATCACAATCGTGTATTCGTATATGGGCGGAATGAAAGCGGTGGTTTGGGGTGATGCGATTCAAATGGTAATTTTGTTCGGCGGATTACTTATCTGTATTTATTACGGTTGGGATGTTCTTAAAGCCAATCCTAATTTTACTGGTTTTGATAGCGAGCGTTTGCAAGTAATTGATGTCCCTAATTTAGGGTTTGACGGTGGTACTTATGGGCTTTTGCCAATGGTACTAGGTGGATTATTTTTATACCTTTCATACTACGGAACAGATCAAACACAAGCACAACGATTGATATCGGCTAAAGACGAAAACTCGGCTAAGAAAATATTATTGACAAACGGATTATTGCGTTTCCCTGTGGTATTGACCTATTGTATTATGGGTTTAATCATCGGTGCATTAGTGCATTTGACTCCTGATTTCATGAACGAAATTGCTTCATTAACTCAAAAAAATTATCCAGAAGAATTTCTCAAAAACGGTTTCAAACCTGATTTGATGTTGCCTGTTTTCATTATGAAATACTTGCCACACGGATTAATTGGAATTTTAATCGTAGGGATTTTATCAGCGGCTATGTCATCAGTAAGTGCAACAATTCACTCACTTGGAGCGGTAACAGTTGAAGATCTTTTTAATAGAGGAAAAGTAAAACTAAGTCAGGCTAAGTACATGCAGCTTTCTAAGATTTCCATTATATTCTGGGGGATTGTTTGTATCGCATCGGCTTATCTTTTTGGGAATAATGGCGGAACCGTAATTGAGTTGATTAACATGATATCATCTCAATTTTATGGCCCTATCCTAGCTACATTTATAATTGCTATTTTAGTAAAAAGAGTGAATTATATTGGGATGAACGTTGGGATTATAGGTGGAGTTTTGATCAATGTTACGATCAAATACTTTTTTAATGATATTTTCTGGATTTGGTTTAACCTGACCGGTTTTGTTATCACTTTCGTATTAGCATTAGTATTTAGTGCTATCTATAAAACAGAAAAAAATACGGATACCAATATTGTGTTTAGCGTTCGTAAAGAAGATATTTACTCTAAAGATGTGTTGATATTAGTTGTATTCTTCATTGCAATACTTGCGTTTTCATTTGCACTTCCAGACATTTTAGCATCGATAAAATAGATTGAGATTAAAGTATTTCAATCAATAAAATACATTGAGTTGGTTAATTTGGCGGCATGAGGAGGAAACGAATTGTGCTGCTTTTTTTAATCTCAGTTGCTACTAAATACACTAACTAAAAAATTACAAAATGAGAATTTTAATAGCACCCGATAAATTCAAAGGTTCTTTGTCTGCCATGGAGGTTTGTAACGCCATTGAAGACGGAATTAAAAAAGCGAATCCATTAATTGAAACTATAAAACATCCACTGGCTGACGGCGGCGAAGGAACCTTGGATATATTGCAAAATTATTTCAAACTGAAAACCATTTCTATCATAGTAATGAACCCTTTGTTTAAAGAAATCAAGGCCTCTTATAAAGTATCTGAGGATACTGCATACATTGAAATGGCAAATGCATCCGGACTGCAGCTATTAGAAGAAAACGAAAAAAACTGTTACTATACTTCTACCTTTGGTACTGGACAACTCATCCTTGACGCAATTCAAAAAGGATATAAAAACATTGTATTATTTATTGGCGGAAGCGCAACAAATGATGCTGGAATAGGGATGGCAGCCGCTTTGGGTTATCAGCTTTACAACTCAAAAGACGAACTTATTAACCCCATTGGTAAAGAGATGTTACATATTGCTAAAATTGTGGATACTCATCTATTATTTGATCTAAATGAAATTAACTGCACCGTAGTATGTGATGTCAAAAACCCATTGTTCGGGAGAAATGGTGCCGCTTACGTTTACGGGGGTCAAAAAGGTGCATCAGAAGAACAGATTCAATTATTAGACCTGGGACTTCGACATTTTAGTAATCAAGTTCTAAAATACCTTAACAAAAAAGTAGAAACTATTAAAGGCGCAGGAGCCGCTGGCGGTTTAGGGGCAGGAGCAGTTTGCTTTTTGGATGCCAAAATAAAATCAGGAATTGATTTTGTAATGGAACAAAATGGTTTTGACACTCTATTAAAAGATAATATTGACTTAATCATTACAGGAGAAGGTTCTGTTGACAAACAAACAATCGAGGGTAAAGTAATCAAAGGTATTAGCGAAAGAGCACTTAAAAATCAAATTCCCTTTTCAATTATTGCAGGAATTGTAAAAGATAAAAAACTAATCGAAGAAAATCTACATCCTGAAAGTATCCATTCTATTATGGAAATGGGAGTGACTACGGAGGATGCGATGCAAAATGCGGCGACACACTTAACTACTTTAGGATTTCAACTAATAAAAGAGCATACTAAAATTTAAAATATACACCTAAAATGAACTTTAATTTAGACCTCATAATGGATAAAAATGCAATCTTTGAAAGAGTTGCTGCCATTATAAAATCAGAAAATTTCACTATTGTTCAACAAGATATGACAAGGCCTTGGGGAGGATTTTTTGTAATAGCAGAAGATCAAGCTAGTGCTTTTGCAAAATTATTTTTTCCAAATCTTGAACTGTCTCAAATACAAATCACAAATAAACTGAGTCCAAAAATATTAGTAGTGGCACCAAATAAAAGATTGTCTTGGCAATATCACTATAGAAGATCTGAAATTTGGAAAATCATTGGAGGAAAAGTAGGCGTAAAAACAAGTTTGACAGATGAAGAAGGCGAAATCCAAGAGCTTACTTCAGGTGCATTTATACAAATGGATAAAGGAGAAAGACATCGATTAATCGGACTAGATTCATGGGGTATTGTTGCAGAGATTTGGCAACATACGGACTTGAATCAGCCATCAGACGAAGAGGATATTGTACGTCTTCAAGATGATTTTGGGAGATAATTCAATATTAGTTAATACAATGAATGCGTTCCTACCCGCTATGAAATCTTCATAACGGGTTTTTTATTGAATAATTATTTCACTACGATGTCTAATTCAGAATCTCAGTTTAAAAAATTTTCAACTCGTCAGTTCGAGTGTTTTGATTGATATAATTAGAATAATTAAGTGAATTCAATAGTCAAAATGTATTAAAAAAATTTCTTCAATCAATTGTTATCGATATAATTTTGGCGATTCTCTGAAATTATCAAATCAGCCAACAAACGACCTGATTTCATGGCTGCATTAATGCTACCATTCATTAAATGATCCCCACAGCAATATAAATTGTCGGTAATTTTCATATCTGCAGTATTTAAATCATCTTTTAGAACTTCGAGTTGAGGCAATGCGTACTTTACCTTATAAGTCTTCAAGTGTGACCAACCCTCGACTTGGTTCCCGAACCACGGTTGCAATTCGGTTTTAATTTTTTGAGCTAATTCTTGATCGCTATAATCAAGCAGACCATTGCATGAAACTGAAACCAACACTTTTCCTGCAGGCGCATATGCTGTACTTACGTTAGTCATAACGGTCAAATTATTGACTATTTTGTCTTTCTCAGAAGCATTCAAAATAACAACTGCCTGATTTGATGGCGCTACTTTTGCTTCAAAATAAACATTAGTAACTGAGTGATGCTTGGTTTCTGTAGTTGTTTTATATTTAGATATCAAGGCTGTTGCCTCTGTTGCCAAAATAACAATATCCGATTGGATTTGCTCACCGGTAGTTGTAATAATTGTATTAGCTTGAATATCAACAACCTTTGCATTAAAGATAAACGCACCCTCTGGCAACTGCTTGGCTAATTGTTTTGGAATTTCTTCCATACCCAAAGCCGGAATAGCAGCGTCGCCTTCTGAAAACATTTTCATGACAAAATCAAACATTCGGTTAGGCGTCGTTAAATTGTTTTCGAGAAAAATACCCGAAAAAAACGGCTTGAAAAAACGATTGATCATTTTGGTGCTAAAACCATAGTCTCTTAGCTGTTCTATACTTGACTTTTGAGGTTGTGCAAAAATCCCTTCAACTGATTTAGCGATTAATTTATTCTTTAAAATAAATGTATTGAACTTGTCTTTGAGTGAGCCAACAGGTGCAAAAGCCGTTGCCAATAAAGCAGAAGGTCTCCTGAACGGATCAGCAATTTCGAACTGACCACCATCGTATAAAACCGTCGCTCCTGGCAAAAAATTTTTTAGCTGCAAAGCATCATAATCCAAGAGCATTTTTGCCTCAGGATAAGAAGTAAGTAAAACCTGGAAACCCTGATCCAATCTAAAACCATCAACTATATCGGTTTTGATTCGGCCACCCACTCGATCGCTAGCTTCAATAATTTTGACAGTAAAACCTTTGCGATGCAAATGCAGTCCTGCCGATAGTCCCGAAATTCCTGCGCCAATAATAGTAATAGTTGGTTTCATATGGTGTTGCTACAATCGTTTGATACAAATTTAGTGTTTCTTAATTGTGAACGCAATAGAGCCAATCTGTTAATTATAAAAAAAGGCTGCAAAAAATATTTTGCAGCCTTACTCTTTATTAGAGTATTCCGTTTTTCGTAAACAGCTTTCGAACTTGTACAAATTCAGCATCTGATTTTACAGATAGCAAATCGCGTTGTTTTCCGTTTTGCAATATGATAAAGTATTTTTTACGTCCTAAAAAAGTACTTTCATTGATACCTTTGATTTGATCAGCAGGTATTTTCTCGCTACCTGATTTTTTAAAAATATACTTGTGAAGAATAACAACCGAGAACATACCTATTACCAACCATAACGCTTTCATAAATCCAAATGCTATTTGACCATTTGATATATTCAAAAGAGCATTGATTAAAGTAAGTATCATTACAAACTTCATTAGAAAAAGATGACTTTTTAGACCATCTTTAATCGCTACTGATTTTGTCAATTCATTATAGGTAACGCTCATGTTTTATCATTTACTTTATGAAAATGCTTATTGTTTGTAAACATTATTATCTTGTTTCACGTCGGCCATTAAGCCACTTGGGTCAATTGTGATTTTTTTGATAGTCCCTTTTGCTTTAGCAATTGTGAATTCATAGTTAGAGGCAGCCCAAGTCCAGTCATTCAACACCGTTCTTTTTACTGCCGGATTAGGATTTGCTTTCTCGTAATTCATCATTCGTAAAGGCACATAAAAACTTTCCATTGTCCCATCAGTATATTCTACTAACAAATCAATTGGCATTGGCATTCTACCAATTCTTTCTAAACTAACTGTAGTTTGATTTCCGTTTTCAGTCACTGCTTTAATTCCGTAATCAATCATGTTTGTTGTTTGTGCCCAATCTACTAAATACCAATCTAGATTAGCACCTGAAACACGCTCCGCTGATCTCTTAATATCGTTAGGCGTTGGATGCTTGAACTTGAAATCATGGTAGTATCTTTTAATGGTCTCTGCCAATTTATCTTCACCTATTACATAACGCAACTGTGATAAAAATATACTTCCCTTTACGTATGAAGAGGTGCTGTAAGGTCTGTTTTCGTCATAACGATCACCATGCGTAGTTTGAGACTGCTCTTTACCTGAGTTTACTAAATTATAATACGCTCTGTAATTACCTGAAAAAGGATTTGCTACTTTTTTATCAGAAAGTTCATTTTCAGCCAAATCAGAAATGTAGGTTGTAAAACCTTCATCCATCCAAGGGTGTTTTGACTCGTTTGAGGCTAAGACATGCTGGAACCAGGAGTGTCCTAACTCATGTGTTGCTGTACCAAAAATTCCCTCAAGTGTACCATTTCCGAGCATTAATGTAGACATTGCATACTCCATTCCGCCATCACCACCTTGTATAAAGGAGTATTGTTTGTAAGGATAATTTCCAACATTTTTATTAAAAATATCCATAACCTTTACCATCATTGGCTGCAGTTTTTTCCAGTTTTCAACTGTTTTTGGATAGTTTTTATACAAGAAATGCAAATCAACATCATTAGGTCCTTTTACCACATCGTGCATGTAATTTTTATCGGCAGCCCATGCAAAATCGTGTACCATAGGCGCTACAAAATGCCAAGTTAACGTCTTTGTCTTTTTAGGAGTGTTAACCACTACACCTTCGCTTTGGTAACCAAAACCAATTTCGTTTGGATTTTGCAAGTAACCCGTTCCTCCTAGAACAAACTCTTTATCAATAGTAATTTTTACATCAAAATTACCCCAAACTCCTTGAAATTCTCTTGCGATATACGGATCAGCATGCCATCCTTCAAAATCAAATTCGGCTAACTTAGGATACCATTGAGTCATTGATAACTCTACTCCTTCAGAATTGTTTCGTCCTGAACGACGAATTTGAATCGGCACTTGACCGTTAAAATCTAATGTGAAAGTTGATTTCGAATTCGGTAAAATGGGCTTTGCCAAAGTCACTTCTAAAATAGTACCCGCAGTTTTAGCTTCTGCTACCGCACCATCTTGTTTGAAATTAGTGATTTTTAGGTAGCCTATTTCATTTGGTTTCAAGCTTTCAATTCGGCTTACTTTAACCTCTTTTCCATCAACGGTAACTTTGTTTACCATTCTAGCATCTGGATCCTTAATACTATGCAACCTAGCATCCATTTCGCTACCCGGTTGGAAAGCATTGTTGAACAAATGATAATATACTTTTCTCAAAGTATCATTAGAATTATTAGTGTAAACTAATTCCTGTGTTCCTTTGTATTGGTAGTTTTTGACATCCATAACGACGTCCATTTTATAATCTACGTGTTGCTGCCAATAAGTAGTACTTTGGGCCATTAGCGAACCAAAATTAAAAGTAACGAGGGAAAGTAATAGTATTTTCTTCATTGGTTTAAAATAAAAAATGGAAGAGCCGAAGCTCTCCCATAAGATTAATAGTTTTGGATTTATTTAGTTGACATTTTGTCTGCCATTAAAATAGCGTTGTATGCATTTACTATTTTACCTGATTGAGATAGCGTAGAGAAAGCACGAGTATCTTTAGGATTACCCCCAACCACAACATCAGTTGTGATAGCAACACCTGAATCCATCAAGATGTGTTTAACTTGTGAAGCTGTCAATTTAGGATAATACGAACGAATTAAGGCAGCAACTCCAGCAACATTAGGCGAAGCCATAGAGGTTCCAGCTAAATATTGGTATGCATTATTAGGTGTTGTTGCATAAATTTGAACTCCAGGAGCAAAAACATCTACATTTAATTTTCCGATGTTTGAAAAACGAGCAACTACTTTATCACTATATTCAAAATTCAAAGCACCAATAGTAATCATATTATCAGCAAATTCAGTTTTCTTATCTTCTGAATCATTTGGGAAATTTTCAGCAAAATCGATGTCTTTTGCATCATTACCTGCGGCATGAACAATTAAAACATCTTTTTTCTCAGCATATTTAATCGCATCGTAAACCCATTGTCTATGAGGAGAAAAACTTTTACCAAAACTTCCGTTGATTACTTTAGCTCCATTATCTACTGCATAGCGAATTCCTAAAGCAATGTCTTTATCGTACTCATCCCCATCTGGCACAGCACGAACTGTCAAAATTTGTACATTGTTGGCAACACCGTCGCCACCTAAATTATTCCCTCTCACTTGAGCTACAATACCTGCTACGTGAGTACCATGAAGGATTTCTTTTTTATCTGGACCCATCACGTTTGCATTACCGTATTTAGTATCAGTAATATCATTAGGGTTGTCCCCAACAACTTTTCTGTAATCTGTTTTCAGATTATCTCCGTTTACTAAAGCTATTTGACCCTCTAATTGTTTTTCGACCGCAGCTTTCAAATCTGCTACCGGCAATCTGTAAGAAAACATTTGTTGCATTATTTGCTTACTTTCCTTTACAGCTTCATCCTCTGAGCTAATTGCATTTACATCAGCAACCGTATAGACTGGCTTACCTAAGAACTTAACTAAAACAGCATCGTTTTTTACCAATGAGGCGATCATACCTTCTAAACGTGTTTTTACTGCAACTGCATCAGCAACTTTTTTATCATTTAACGCTTTTGCTTCCAGATAAGTCACCTCGTCCACAATGCTTTTATCTTTTACGATTCTTTCGTATTCTAGATTTTCTTTGGTTATATCTCCTAGGAAATTCCAACCATGAATATCATCTACATAACCGTTTTTATCATCGTCAATTCCGTTTCCGGGAATCTCTTTGGTATTAGTCCATAATACTGTTTTTAAGTCTTCATGTTCGATATCTACTCCCGAGTCGACAATACCTACAATTACAGGAACTCCTTTTTTATCCTTCAATAATTCAGCGTAGGCTTTATCTACACTCATTCCAGGTATAGTGTCTTTAACTATGTCTAAATGACTCCAACGTTTTAACTCAATCTCCTTTAATGGACTAGTTTTTTTAATATTTAATGGTGCCGATATAGCAGTCATTGTTGTATAACTAGCCGCTTGTTTTTGTGTTCCGCACCCTGCTAAAACTACAAGAGCAATAGCTGAAAGGCAAATAGGCTTAATGGTATTCATTATTTAATGTATTATTAGGATTTAAATATTGGTCTAAAATAAAGGATTTTGTTACAACCACGGCACGATTAACACTATGTTAAGATTTCTTCACAAGAATAAACCTCTTTTAACCGAACACCTTTCTCAGTATGTTGTACTGTAATTATCTGGTTGTGGGCATCATGTTCTAGAAACAAATAGAAATTATTATCAGCGGCCGCATTTAAAAATTTTGTTTTTTCTGGCATGGTTAATAAAGGTCTAGTATCATATCCCATCACATAGGCAACGGGTATGTGACCTGCAGTAGCTAATAAATCAGCACAAAAAATAATAGTTTTGTCTTTGTATTGAATGTGCGGAATCATTTGCTTCTCCGTGTGCCCATCGGCAAAGAAAATTCCAAAACCTAATTCTGATTTCTCCAAGAAATCTCCTTCGGGTCTTTTGATAAAATTTAACTGTCCGCTTTCCTGCATTGGCAAAATATTTTCAGACAAAAACGATGCTTTTTCTCTCGGGTTTGGTTTTGTTGCCCATTCCCAATGGTTTTCATTACTCCAAAATTTTGCATTTTTAAAAGCAGGTTCGTAACCCGTTTTATCTTTATTCCACTGTACACTTCCGCCGCAGTGATCAAAATGCAAATGCGTCATAAACACATCTGTGATATCATCACGGTGAAAACCATGTTCAGCCAATGACTTGTCTAGTGAGTGTGAACCCCAAAGCGAATAATAACCATAAAATTTATCCGATTGCTTGTCTCCCATTCCTGTATCGATTAGGATTAAGCGTTTATCATCCTCAATTAATAAGCATCGTGCAGCAATATCAATTAAATTGTTGGCATCAGCAGGGTTAGTGCGGTTCCAAATGGTTTTAGGCACTACACCAAACATGGCGCCACCATCAAGCTTAAAATTTCCGGTTTCAATAGCGTATAGTTTCATTTTTTTTGATTGAAAGATTAAGAATTGGGAAATAAAAAAAAGATTTTATAGTTCCAGTACACCTAGAATTTCTCCTCCACAAAAACTCTTGCATATTTTCACAATTCGACTGCAATTTATGAAAATTGATCTGCTTTCTTGAAATTTAGATAGACTTTTTCTATTTCTACATTAGTTATAAAAATGTTATCTATTATGGAAAAAGGTTTTTATATAGTATCTTTGCAGTTAATTTAGACAAAATCAATTTAACGATGATACAAGTTTCTGATACTGCCAAAAAGAAAATTATTGACTTGATGCAAGAAGATGGTTTTGATGCTGCAACAGATTACGTACGCGTAGGTGTAAAAAGCGGTGGATGCTCTGGTTTATCTTATGATTTAAAATTTGACAAAACCAAAGGCGAAGACGATAAAATATTTATAGACAACGAGATAACTATTGCCGTAGAAAAAAAATCATTCCTTTATTTAGCTGGAACTATTTTAGAATTCTCAGGCGGAATAAACGGAAAAGGATTTGTTTTTAACAATCCAAATGCAACAAGAACATGTGGTTGTGGAGAATCATTTTCACTATAGTCAAGCGGTAAACGTCATTGAGTCGCAAGACTAAAAACAACTTTAAAACCTTAAGACTTCAAAACTTTAAGACAAAAAAATATATGTCAAAATACACAGAAGACGACTTAAAAATCGAACTCGAAACAAAAGAATACGAGTATGGATTTTACACCGAATTAGAATCGGATACTTTCCCTATTGGATTGAATGAAGATATCGTTCGTGCCATATCTTTACGCAAAGAAGAGCCGCAATGGATGACAGACTGGCGTATCGAAGCTTTCCATGCTTGGGAAGAAATGGTAGAACCAGAGTGGGCTAATGTAAATTATGCAAAGCCTGATTTTCAAGCTATATCTTATTACTCAGCACCAAAAGCGGTAGATCCAAACAAGACGCTAGACGATGTAGATCCTGAACTTTTAGAGATGTACAAAAAGTTAGGTATCTCTGTTGATGAACAAAAAATGATGAACAACGTTGCCATGGATATTGTGGTAGACTCAGTTTCTGTAGCAACAACATTCAAGAAAACACTAGGAGAAAAAGGAATTATATTCATGAGTATCTCTGAGGCAATCAAAGAACACCCAGAATTAGTTCGTAAATATCTAGGAACAATTGTACCGCAAAAGGACAATTACTATGCTGCTTTAAACTCAGCTGTTTTCTCTGACGGTTCGTTTTGTTACATCCCAAAAGGCGTTCGTTGTCCAATGGAACTTTCTACCTACTTCCGTATTAATCAGGCTGGAACAGGACAGTTCGAAAGAACATTACTTGTTGCTGATGAAGGCAGTTATGTATCGTACTTAGAAGGATGTACTGCACCAAGCCGTGATGAAAATCAATTACATGCCGCAGTTGTAGAATTAGTAGCGCTTGACGGTGCAGAGATTAAATACTCTACCGTTCAAAACTGGTATCCTGGAAACAAAGAAGGAAAAGGTGGTGTTTACAATTTTGTAACTAAAAGAGGATTGTGTGAAGCCAATGCCAAAATCTCTTGGACACAAGTAGAAACAGGTTCTGCAGTGACTTGGAAATATCCTTCTTGTATCTTAAAAGGAGACAACTCAGTAGGAGAATTTTATTCGATTGCGGTGACTAATAATTTCCAACAAGCAGATACTGGAACAAAAATGATCCACATTGGTAAAAACACGAAATCAACTATTATCTCTAAGGGAATATCTGCTGGACGTTCTCAAAACAGTTATAGAGGATTAGTACGTATTTCGCCAAATGCCGATAATGCTCGTAACTTCTCACAATGTGATTCGTTGTTAATGGGAGATAATTGTGGCGCACATACCTTTCCTTATATTGAAAGTAAAAATCCATCAGCAAAAATTGAACACGAGGCTACAACTAGTAAAATTGGTGAAGACCAAGTTTTCTATTGCAACCAACGTGGAATCCCTACCGAAAAAGCAATTGCGCTGATTGTAAATGGTTTCAGTAAAGATGTATTGAATAAATTACCAATGGAGTTTGCTGTTGAAGCACAAAAATTATTGGAAATATCTCTTGAAGGTTCAGTAGGTTAAACGCTGACTTGACTAGATCGCTAAATGAATCTTAATACCTTAATGGTTTAAAATAAAAACTAATGTTAAGCATAAAAAATTTACATGCCTCAATTGGGGACAAAGAAATTCTAAAGGGAATCAACCTTGAAGTAAAAGCAGGAGAAGTTCATGCTATAATGGGACCAAACGGTGCTGGAAAAAGTACTTTAGCTTCTATCGTAGCAGGAAACGAAAACTATGAGGTTACAAGTGGAGAGATTATTTTGGATGGAGAAGACCTTTCAGAATTAGCTCCTGAAGAAAGAGCACACAAAGGGGTTTTCCTTTCTTTTCAGTACCCAGTTGAAATACCTGGAGTATCTGTAACTAACTTTATTAGAACGGCAATCAACGAAACACGTAAAGCAAACGGACAGGAAGAAATGCCTGCAAACGAAATGCTAAAAGTAATTCGTGAGAAATCAGAATTGTTAGAAATCGACCGTAAATTTTTATCCCGTTCTTTGAATGAAGGATTTTCTGGTGGAGAGAAAAAACGTAATGAGATTTTCCAAATGGCAATGCTGGAGCCAAAATTAGCGATTCTAGACGAAACCGATTCTGGACTTGATATCGATGCACTTCGAATCGTAGCTAATGGAGTTAACAAACTTAAAAGCGATAAAAATGCAGTAGTGGTAATCACACACTACCAACGTTTACTAGATTATATCGTTCCTGACTACGTACACGTTTTATTGAACGGTAAAATTGTAAAATCTGGAGACGCATCTTTAGCTTTAGAACTAGAAGAAAAAGGATACGACTGGATCAAACAAGAACAAGAAGCATAAAATTAAAAAGTCGAAAGTCAAAGGTCATAAAGTCAAAAGAAAAAGTGAATGGGAAAATTTAATTCTTTCGAAGAAATTAATTCTTGGCAAAGAGCAAGAGTTTTTAATAAAAGAATTTACCTTATCACTGAAAATACAAATTTCAAAAAAGACTTTGATTTCACTAGACAAATTAGACGGGCTTCAATTTCTATATCGTCAAATATTGCTGAGGGATTTGAGAGAAATACGGATAAAGAGTTTATTTACTTTTTGTATGTTGCAAAAGCTTCCGCTGGAGAAGTTCGTTCTCAATTATATCTAGCATTTGATTTGAATTACATTACTAAAGCAGAATTTGAAAAACTTTTAGAATCAGTAACAGAAATATCAAAATTGTTAAGTGGTTTTATTAAATACTTATCAAAAGTCTAAAGTTTGAAAGACTAAAGTCTGAAAGGTTTCCCACCCTTGACTTTATGACTTTCGACATTAAGACTTAAATAACATTATGTTGACAATCCAAAGTCTTTCGACTTTCGACCTTCGACTTTAAGACTTAAATTAAAATGGAATTGAAAGAAAAATTAATATCGTCTTTTATGGCTTTTGAAGAGCGCATCGATGTTCACGCTGAACTTCATGATGTTCGAACAGCTGCCTTAAAAAACTTTGAAAATAAAGGTTTCCCAACCAAAAAAGAGGAAGCTTGGAAATACACCTCGTTAAATAGCATCTTAAAAAACGACTTTACCGTTTTTCCAAAGCAAGAAAACAATATCCAATATTCTGATGTAAAAAAATACTTTTTGCATGAGATAGATAGCCATAAGGTAGTGTTTATTGATGGTGTTTTTAGCTCTCATCTTTCTTCAACAACTCATGAAGGAATTGACGTTTGCTTACTATCATCAGCATTAAACAAACCTAAATACAAAACGGTAATTGATACTTACTTCAATCAGATAGCCAATAAAGAAGAGAGTTTAACTTCTCTAAATACCGCTTTTGCAAATGAAGGAGCTTATATCAATATCCCAAAAAGTAAAGTAGCTGATAAACCTATCGAAATCATGTATTTCTCTACAGGTACTGAAGCAGCTTTGATGGTACAACCTAGAAACTTAGTAATTGTAGGTGAGAATGCTCACGTACAAATTATTGAGCGTCACCAAAGTTTGAATGAAAATCCGGTACTGACTAATTCGGTTACCGAGATCTTTGCTCAAAAACGCGCCATGGTTGATTTTTACAAAATCCAAAATGACAATCTTACTGCTAACTTAATAGATAACACTTACGTTTCTCAACAAGAGGAAAGTAGCGTGGCTGTTAATACTTTTAGTTTTGGTGGAAACCTTACTAGAAACAACTTGAATTTTTACCATTTTGGTGAGCGTATTGTGAGCTACCTGAACGGAATTACGATCATTGGCGAAAAGCAGCATGTAGACCACTATACTTTAGTGCAACATGCGTCACCAAATTGTGAGAGCCACCAAGATTATAAAGGAATTTTTTCTGATAAATCAACAGGTGTCTTCAACGGGAAAATTTTCGTAGAGAGAGCAGCGCAAAAAACAAATGCGTTCCAAAAAAGCAATAATATTTTATTGAGCGACAAAGCAACAATCAACGCAAAACCTCAGTTAGAGATTTTTGCCGATGATGTAAAATGTTCTCATGGTTGTACTATTGGTCAATTAGATGAAACAGCAATGTTTTACATGCAACAACGCGGAATTCCACAAAAAGAAGCCAAAGCTTTATTAATGTATGCGTTCTCGAATGCCGTTATTGAAAGCATCAAGATACCGGAATTAAAACAAAGAATCACTAAAATTATCGCTACCAAATTAGGCGTAAAAATAGGATTTGACTTGTGATAATTACGCTTATAAATTAAAAAAACCTTTCAGAGTATTGCACTTTGAAAGGTTTTTTTTATGAGCTCATCCCGCTATTCGTTGCAATCTTTTATTGTTTTAAAAAAAAACAATAAAAGGATTTTCACTGCTATCGGGGCTAGATATCCAAGTAGTGACTTGAACTATTGTCAGTTCGAGCGGAGTCGAGAACCGCATGCAGCTAAAGAAAAGTTGCGAATCATTGTAAGTTCAAACAGATTCGAGAATCATTGTGAGTTCGAGCGGAGTCGAGAACCGTATGTAGCTAAAGAAAAGTTGCAAATCATTGTAAGTTCAAACAGAGTCGAGAACCATTTATCACATTTAAGAATAATCTACAATAACTCCTGAGTCTCGAATCCGCTCATTTTTAAAAAGCAGACTAGACCAAGTCATACTTTATTTGTCTACAACAACCTTTTGCTTAACAAAAATCTATTGATTACTACTTTTTAAAACTCCTTAAAACACCTTTCAACACTTCGTTAATATCAAATTGGCTCTCATCAGTCAATCCAAGTCTTACAATTACTAAATCTTTGGAAGGAATAATAAAAACCTTTTGTCCTTGAAAACCGTTGGCAGAGTACATGTCTTTCGGAGCATCAGGATATTTACCTCCTGCATTCAACCAAAAATGCCCACCATAAACACCATCGGACCCCTTTGTTGGTGTTGCAACATATTTAGCCCAACTTTCATTGAATAACTGTTCGCCATTCCAATTCCCTTTGTGTAAATACAATAAACCAAATTTTCCCCAATCACGCGTTGTTGCCCAGCCATAAGACGATCCAACAAAATTACCGGCCATGTCTGTCTCCACAATCATAGACTGCATCCCTATTTTATCAATCAACTCAGAATACCAAAAATCCAAATACTCTTGATGCGTCTTAAATTGATTTCTTAAAATGTAAGATAATAAATTAGAAGTCCCTGAGGAATAATTCCAATGGCTGTTTGGCTCATAAGACGCTTCTTTTTCTAATTGAACACGTCCCATATTAGCAGACTGAAATAACATTTCTGTAGCATCACATATTTTATCATAACTCTCTTCCCAGGCTAATCCCGAATTCATGTGTAGTAAATCATTTGTAGTGATTTTTTTGCGATCATCCTCTTTCCATTCTGGAATTGGAGCCGGTTTGTTAATATCAAACTTGCCTTGCTTCTCTAGAATCCCAAAAATTGTTGCTGTAATACTTTTGGTCATAGACCACCCTAAAATCTTACTCTCTTTGTTAAAGCCCGTATCGTATTTTTCAGCAATGATTTTATCTTTATAAATCACCAATAAAGAACGTGTTCTTTTTTTAATCACTCCCTTTTCATCAAAAGCGTTGGCGACAGCGGTATTTAACTTGGCGTAATCAACATTGGAGAAAACCGTGTCCTTTTGCTCTACATCTCCATAAGGATAGATTAAATTATTGGCTATTTTATTTCGCTTTGGTGTATTATACGGTTTAGTAGTATCAAATTTGTCATCAATCAAAGTAGCACCAAGACCTTCACGGTAAATTGCTTTACGTTCTTTCAATCCGTAGACTGAAGATTTAGCAAATTTCCCAGCATCATTTATTACATTGCTAGCTAAATCAAGTAAATTAATATCATTGTCGCCCTTCTCAATCATATCCTTAGAACGGTTATCAATAAAATGACCTGAGGCTACACTTTTGGCTGAAAAGCCAGAAATTAAATCTAATTTGGGGTAGGTCGTAAAACCTAAATACAAAAGAGCAATAAGCAGAGCGAAACCTATAATCTTAAAACTTTTTTTCATCTCATTATTTTTCAAGCAATTTATTAAAAACTTCTCATTCTTATGCAATCAAATTGAATAAGTTGTATATAAATTTAGCTATTACTATATCACAAGAATCTATTAAAAACTTGGTTTTCATAATTTCAAAATGGTATATATTCCGTACTTTTGTGTTAAGAATTTATTCTAAATAATTATGCTAGATATTCAAAAAATAAGAGCCGATTTTCCTATTCTTTCTCAAAAAGTTAATGGAAAACCCTTAGTATACTTCGACAACGGAGCAACCTCTCAAAAACCACAAGTGGTTATAGATGCTATCTCAAAATACTATCAAGAAATCAATGCTAATATACATCGTGGTGTTCATACCTTAAGTCAATTAGCAACTGATGCTTATGAAATTTCACGTGGTAAAATTCAAAACCATCTTAATGCTAAACATTTGCACGAAGTACTTTTTACTTCGGGAACAACCTTTGGTATTAATTTAGTAGCAAATGGATTTACAGCTATATTAAAACCTGGTGATGAAATTTTAGTTTCTGCCTTAGAGCATCATAGTAACATTGTACCATGGCAAATGTTGTGTGAACGAACAGGAGCAACATTAAAAGTGATCCCAATGAATGATGAGGGAGAACTAATTATGTCAGAATATGATAAATTGTTGTCAGACAAGACAAAAATTGTTACCGTAAACCATATTTCGAATGCATTAGGAACGGTAAACCCAGTAAAATATATCATTGACAAAGCACACGAAGTAGGCGCTGCTGTTTTAATTGATGGTGCACAAGCCGTACCACATTTGAAACCAAATGTACAAGAATTAGATTGTGACTTCTATGTTTTCTCTGGACATAAAATATGTGGACCAACAGGAATAGGAATACTTTACGGTAAAGAAGAATGGCTTAATAAACTTCCTCCTTATCAAGGTGGTGGTGAGATGATCAAAGAAGTCTCCTTTGAAAAAACAACATATGCTGAATTGCCTCATAAGTTCGAAGCAGGAACCCCTAATATTGCAGGTGGAATTGTTTTGGGTACTGCAATTGATTATATGAACGAAGTAGGTTTTGACAACATACAACAACAAGAACTTGAATTACTTGAGTATGGTACAAAACGTCTGCTAGAAATTGAGGGATTACGCATATTTGGTACTGCCAAAGAAAAAACCTCTGTAATCTCGTTTAACATTGAAGGAATTCATCCTTACGACATTGGTACGATAATTGACAAATTAGGAATAGCAGTTCGTACAGGACACCACTGTGCTCAGCCAATTATGACTTATTTTAACATTCCGGGCACCATTCGGGCTTCCTTTTCTTTCTATAATACAAAAGAAGAAATAGATAGCCTAGTTGAAGCCTTGAAAAAAGCACAAATGATGCTATCCTAAAACCAAAATTATGAAACTACTTTCCCTATTATTTTTGACAATATTCCTTAGCAAAGGATGTGACAGTAGTAACAATCAAGATATCAATGCAGCAGTAATTGAGTACACAGCGAATACGAGAGGCTTTTATCAAAAAGTTATTATCGAAAAACAAATGGTAACTGTAATAAAAGAACGAGGGCAAAAAGAGAAAGGTACCCCCACAAAAATTTCAGAAGCAGATTGGAAAAATTTAATCCAATTGTTTGACGACATCAATCTAGAGGAAATCAAAGATTTGAAATCACCAACTGAAAAACGATTTTACGATGGGGCAGCAATTGCCAACCTAAAAATAACATACCAAGGAAGTACCTATGAAACACCAAGTTTTGACCATGGTTTTCCTCCTGTAGAAATAAAAAAATTAGTGACAAAGATTAACTCATTTGTAAAACAAAGCGATGAAGATTAAAGATATACAAGCAGAAATAGTTGATGAATTTTCCATGTTTGATGATTGGATGCAACGTTACGAATACATTATCGATTTAGGTAAAAATTTACCTTTGATCAAAGAAGAATTCAAAACGGATAACAATTTAATCAAAGGATGTCAGTCGAAAGTATGGCTACAAGGAGAACAAAATAGTGATACTATTGTTTTTACTGCGGATAGTGATGCTATTTTAACTAAAGGAATAATTGCGATATTGATTCGGGTTTTTTCTAATCAGAGTCCGCAAGATATCATTGCAGCCGACATGGAATTTATTGATCAAATAGGATTAAAAGAACATTTATCACCTACTCGCGCTAACGGATTAGTATCGATGATTAAGAATATAAAGATGTATGCTTTGGCATTCAATGCTAAAAACTAATTTCAATCTGAACATAGAAGTCAGATAAGTTTCTTTCTAAATATTTGATTAACCTATACTATTTTTACACTAATCAATAGTAAAACCGATAGTAATGAAGCTTACAAAGAGTTATCTCAAAGATTTAGTCTATCAAGTAAATGGAGCTGCCATTGAAGTTCATAAAAGTATTGGCCCAGGCCTTTTGGAATCTGTTTATCACCAATGCTTAAAAAAAGAATTAGAATTACGGAAAATAGGTTTTACGTCTGAACTACTAGTTCCTCTAAAATATAAAGGACATGATTTAGAATCAAAACTAAGATGCGATTTACTTATTGAAAATAGTTTAGTAGTCGAGTTAAAATCCGTAAATGGAATAAATCCAATTTTTGAAGCACAATTGCTAACCTATATGACCTTACTAGATGTGCCAATTGGATTAATGATCAATTTCAATGTAAAAAATATTTTTTATGAAGGTCAAAAAACTTTCGTAAATGAATTATATCGGAGACTCGAAGATTAATAAATTGTTAAATGATAATCATATTAGTCATCAATACAAATTTTAAATTTAAATCATAAAAAAAATAAAAACTTATAATCACTTTGTTTTACTTTCAAAAAAAACTAATATGACTTATATGTTTAAAACATTTAAACAAAAAACAAAATGGAGCAAGAAATAGACACTACCGCATTAGGCGAATCAATCGTAAAAACATTAAAAACGATATATGATCCAGAGATTCCAGTAGACATCTACGAGTTGGGATTAATCTACGACGTTATGGTAAATACGGATTATGAAGTAAAAATATTAATGACACTTACTTCACCTAACTGTCCCGTGGCCGAAAGTTTACCAAGAGAAGTTGAAGATAAAGTGAAATCGATCAAAAACGTGAAGGATGCTGAAGTTGAAATTACTTTTGACCCACCATGGAGTAAAGATCTAATGAGCGAAGAAGCAAAACTAGAATTAGGAATGCTTTAAATTAGTACAAAAGGTAAAAGTCATAAACTAGCAAGCCAGCTAATTTATGACTTTTGACTTTAAGACTTAAAGACTTAAAAAATGGAAGAAATAATAAATAAAGTTGCAGCAAGCACCCTAGAGGTTTTTGACCTTGAAGACCATTATCCTACTGGTATTAGAACTCAAATTGATATTGCACAATGGCTGATTGAAGGCTTTTTATTAAGAGAAAAAGACTTTAGAGAGCACCTCAAAAATCATGATTGGTCACAGTACCAAGACCATTATGTCGCTATCAATTGCAGCACTGACGCTATTGTACCTGCTTGGGCATCCATTTTAGTGGCGGTTCAATTAGCTCCATATACTAAAAAAATTGTAAATGGTTCTATCGAAGATCTAAATGCTTCGTTATACGAAGCCTTACTACCACAATTAGATTATAGTCAATACCAAAATAAAGCTACCATCATTAAAGGCTGTTCTAAAAAACCAGTACCAACAAGAGCTTACATACTTGCTGCTCAATTTTTACAACCTTACGCTCGCAGCATTATGTACGGCGAAGCATGCTCTGCAGTACCTTTGTATAAAGCAAAAAAATAGATCAACATAAAAACTAAACTATGAAAAAATTACTGTTTCTTATTTTGTTTTTAACAACGCTTAGCAATGTTAAAGCGCAAGAAGTCACAAAGGATAGCATTAAAACTTGGACTTCTAAAGGAACTATTTCCTTACTTTTTAATCAGTCATCATACAACAAACAGTGGCTTGGAGGTGGTACCTCTAATATAGCAGGAAATTTTGGTTTGAATTACGATCTGAATTATAAAAAAGACGATGTAGTATGGGATAACAAATTCATCCTAGCTTATGGTTTAAGTAAAATAAAGGGAGATGAAAAAACAGCCAAAACCGATGATCGTTTAGAGCTAAATAGTATTTTGGGGAAAAAATCTAAAGCTCCTAATTGGTATTATTCTGCTTACTTCAACTTTAAAAGCCAAATGGACACCGGATTAGACAAAAATGATTTACGCATTTCACACTTTTTCTCTCCAGCTTATTTCCAAATGGGGCCTGGTGTATTATGGAAGAAAAACAATAATGTCAGCGTTAATTTCGCTCCTGCTGCTGCCAAATTAATAATAGTTGATAGTCACTTTACTGATCTTGGACCTTCTTTTGGAGTATTGCAAGGCGATACAACTCGTTTTGAATTTGGAGCCAGTATAACTGCGTATTACAAATTCAATTTAATGACCAATGTGTCTATCGAAAATAGATTAAACATGTATTCTAATTATTTAGATCATCCGGAGAATATTGATATTGATTACCAAATGAATGTCGTTATGAAAATCAATAAATATCTTACCGCAAATGTAGCCTTACAAGCTATTTATGATGACAACTCTGTGAAAGCAGTTCAGGTAAGAGAATTATTTGGATTAGGTGTTAACTATGGTTTCTAGACATTATGAACTAATTATATTAAAAATCCCTTTTTGAATTTTATTCGAAAAGGGATTTTTTAACAATTCTAACATGGCATCAAAAGCTTATTTCTTGGCTACTTGATCTCGATATTTAATTGTCTGTTTTCATTTTTTGCTTTCATGTCTAATCTAGTACCAACCAATATACCAATACCCATACCTATAGGCAATCCGATACCTAAAAGGCCCATATTACTCAAAATAGCACCCAACGCAACTCCTAGCGGTAAGCCAAAAACAGACATTCCTAAGGCCATCCACATAGTACGATAATAATGTAGAGGTACAATTTTAACTTGTTTTTCCACTAAACTGATAATGGCACTTTGTTTCTTTTTTAATAATTTACTAAAATCACCATCCGTACCTACTGTTGTATTTAATTCCTGAACCTCTTGATTGATTGCAGCAACAATTGTATCCGGCAACTCTTTTTTTTCTAATTCTATTAAAAGCGACTTAAACCGGGCAACTTTAGCTTGTGCTTTATCGTTGTCTACTTTGTTCGCTCTTCCTTCTAGCTCTGTTAAACGCATATTATTTACTTTAAGAAATTTATTTGGTAGTAATGAAATCATACAATTACCTTACTTCCTTGGTCTACAATTTCAAATATCGCAATTTATTTCATATCTATTTTTGAAAAAGTTTAAAATTAGCTTCAATTGTGTCAGGTCTCGCATGAAGGATGGCAGTGGAAATCCTTTTATGTAGTGTAACGGAATAAAAGATTGCAACGAACAGCCTGACGCAGCTGCAACGAAGTGGAAGCTGGGGCATGCCCAAAAAAAATCCCTAATGATGACTCAAAAGGGATTGGATTGTATTTAGTGTGGCTCTCGACTCCGCTCGAACTGACAAACTATTAATCGTTTCTTAACAACTTGTTTATTAGCACAACTGACGGTTCTCGACTCCGCTCGAACTGACAACATTATTCTAGACAGAGCTTGAAATTACATCGGTATTCTGGACAGCGCTAGAACTGACTAGATTGTTTTTGAAATAACTAATTGCGATTATTCGATTTCTTCGTCTTCATCGACTTCTTTCTCGACAGCGTCTTTGTAATCAGGATATAAAAACTTATTGTACGGGAAACGTGTGATGTGTATGTGTCTCACGGCTTCGTAAACGCGTTCTCTAAACTCTTCGAAGTTTTCTTTGTTGGTTGCCGATATAAACAATGCATTTTCCTCTCCTACGCGACCCATCCAAGTTGCTTTCCACTCTTGAAGTGTGTTATGCCTTGGTGTTTTTTCCGTCATTAAATCATCTTCGTCTATCGTAAGATGTTTGTAAGCATCGATTTTATTGAAAACCATTATTACTGGTTTGTCGTTAGCCTTAATATCTAACAACGTTTGATTCACTGATGCAATATGATCTTCAAATTCAGGATGTGAAATATCAACAACATGCAAGAGTAAATCGGCTTCACGAACCTCATCTAGCGTACTCTTGAAAGAATCAACCAACATTGTAGGCAGTTTACGAATGAAACCTACTGTATCCGAAAGTAAAAATGGCAGGTTTTTGATCACTACTTTACGAACGGTAGTGTCTAGAGTTGCAAACAATTTGTTCTCTACAAAAACATCGCTTTTCCCTACGGCATTCATCAAGGTTGATTTCCCAACATTGGTGTATCCTACCAAGGCAACACGAACCATAGAACCGCGATTACCTCGCTGTGTTCCCATTTGTTTGTCAATTGCTTTAATTTTATCTTTCAATAAAGCAATCCTATCTCTAACAATACGACGGTCAGTTTCAATTTCTGTCTCCCCAGGTCCACGCATTCCAATTCCCCCTTTTTGGCGTTCAAGGTGTGTCCAAAGTCCAGATAATCTTGGCAACATATAAATACATTGCGCTAGCTCAACCTGAGTCCTCGCATAGGAAGTCTCGGCACGTTGTGCAAAAATATCAAGTATAAGGTGTGTTCTATCTAGTATTTTACACTCTACTATTATTTTTGAAATATTCTTCTGTTGTGAAGGCGTTAGTTCATCATCAAAAATCAATGTTGAGATTCCGTTTTCCTTCACATACGCATGAATTTCTTCAATTTTACCAGTTCCCATAAAAGTTTTGGGGTTTGGTCGTTCCATTTTTTGAGAAAAACGCTTTACGACTTCCCCGCCAGCAGTATAGGTCAAAAACTCTAGTTCATCAAGATACTCCTTAAGTTTCTCTTCGCTTTGATTTTGAGTTACGATACCAACAATGGCTGTTTTTTCAAAATTTAGTACTTCTTTTTCTAACATAATATCTAATAAGATACAAATTTAATAATTTGTAAGTGACTTATGTAATTTATGCATTTTTATTAACATAAATGAAACTATTATTTATTTTTAAAGCGTTAGCCGCACATTTCATAATCTCAACCAAAGTTAAATTACATAATTACCAATCTTCTTAACTCGAATAAAGAGTAGGTTTATACAAACTAATAGTACATTATTTTATCTATTTTTACACTACTTTAATTTAGGTTTAATGAATCGCTTGCTACTAGTTATTTTAATTTTATTTTTTCCCACAATCGTTTTGTCCCAAGACAATACAACTGCTTTATTGCAAGAACTAGATCAAACAATTGCAAATATAGGGCAGTATACAACGCAAAAAGAAGCACAAATAGCTGCTCTAAAAAAACAATTTAATTCCAGCGCAACTGAAACCGAAAAACAAATCCTTTCTCGACTACTTTACGAGGAATATCGTTTGTACAAATCAGATTCAGCTCTTGCATATGCACGAAAAAATGTTGCTATAGCCCTAAAAATAAATGATTTTAACACAACAAACCAATCCTATTTAGACCTAGCCTCTATAATGGGAACGCTAGGAATGTACAAGGAGGCTATTGATATTCTCTCTACAAAAACAGTGGACAAAAGCCCTGGGTTAAAAGGCGCCTACTACAATATCAATCGTAGTATTTACGGCTACATGGCAGACTATGCTAGTTCGAATTATGAAAAAAACAACTATTTATCCTTGGTAAAGAAATACCGAGATTCAGCATTGATATATATTAAAAAGCAAACAAATGAATATACGATAAATACATCCGAAGCACTAATAGAAAAAGGAGCCTACGATCAAGCCATCCTCTATTTAAAAGTTCCCTTTGAATCTCTAAAATTAAACGATCCCAACCGGGCTGTTTTTGCTTATATTATTTCGACTATTTATCAAAAAAAAGGGAATCGTGAGGAACAGAAAAAATGGTTGATCATTTCAGCTATTTCTGATTTACAGAATTCAAAAAAGGAAAATATTTCCCTGCGTAACTTGGCGTTCCTCTTGTACGAGGAAGGAGATATAGACCGGGCCTATCTTTATATTCAGCGCTCCTTAGAAGATGCTTTGTTTTGTAATGCAAGATTACGTACTTACGAAATTTCTAAAATGCTACCTATAATTAGCGGTGCCTATCAGCAGCAAAATGAAACCAATAAAAAACAACTCGTTGTGTTTTTAGTTTGTCTGAGCATTCTAACTGTAATTCTATTAATTGCTTTATTCCAACTTTTCAAGCAAATGAAGCAGCTAAAAGCAGCACAAAAAGAAATTCATATCGCCAACCAGCAATTAGTTGTCCTTAATACTACCTTACAATCAACTAACTTAATGTTGAATGAGACCAATAATAATCTTGCGGAAACAAACCGAATAAAAGAAATTTACATTGGTAGGTACATGGACCAATGTTCTGATTATATCGCAAAGTTAGAAGGATATCGCAAGAAACTCAATGTTATGGCTACTGCAGGGAAAATGAATCAGCTACTAGATGCCGTACAATCTAAACAATTTATTACAGAAGAACTAACCGAGTTTTACAACAACTTCGATCGCACCTTTTTGCAATTGTTTCCCGATTTTATAATACAATTTGAATCGCTATTGATTGACAAAGAATCAACACAACTCAAGGAAGGTGAACTCCTAAATACCGAATTACGTATTGTTGCCTTAATTCGTTTGGGTATAAAAGATAGCGCTAAAATTGCCACTTTTTTAAGATATTCCGTTTCTACAATTTACAATTATCGCTCTTTACTAAAAAACAAATCTAAAGGTCCACGGGAAGAATTTGAATCAAAACTAATTTCAATTGGTAGTTCAGAACTTTAGTTAATCGTTAATCCGTCCTCAAAAACAGAAGAAATAAACAAAATAAACAAAGGTTTTTTTCTAAATCGCCTACTATTTTACTACTTTAAAAAAAACACAAAACACTACAATACAATTACTTGTGGTTTAAATACAGCTCGTCCGACCTACTATTTTTTAAACATTAGCTCTTAAAAGAGTGAAACGAAGTATTTTTACCCTTCTAGCTTTTGCCTTGAGCAAAATTATAGTTGCAGAAGCTTTCATTAAATAAACCACAATACCTAACGCATTCAAAAAAGATGAAAAATTTAATCATAACCTCCTTAGTGTCGTTTGCCTTTTTTACTTCTGCAGTAGCGCAGCAACTAAAATCTCCAAACCAAGCATTTGAAATGAATTTCAGCTTGCAAAGTGATGGAACGCCTACCTACTCTTTAAAATACAAAAACAAAGCGGTTGTAAAAACGAGTAAACTAGGACTATCGCTAAAACAAGACACAAAATCGTTGTTAAATGACTTCACTATTGTAGATACTAAGACAAGTACATTTGATGAAAACTGGAAACCGGTTTGGGGAGAAGTAGCTACAATTAGAAACCACTACAATGAGCTAGCTGTTACATTAAATCAAAAGGATACCGATCGTCAAATCGTAATTCGCTTCCGTTTATTTGATGATGGTCTTGGTTTTCGTTACGAATTTCCAACTCAAAAAAACCTGACGTATTTTATCATTAAGGAAGAAAGGACACAATTTGCGATGACAGGTGATCATACTGCATTCTGGATTCCTGGAGATTATGACACACAAGAATACGATTATACAACCTCAAAATTATCAGAAATAAGAGGATTGACTGAAAAAGCAATGACCGAGAATGTCTCTCAAACCTCATTTTCACCTACTGGAGTTCAAACCTCTTTAATGCTTAAAACACAGGAAGGAATATACATTAATCTACATGAAGCGGCATTGATTGATTACTCCTGCATGCACTTGAACTTAGACGACAAAAACATGGTGTTTGAATCGTGGTTAACTCCTAGTGCTAATGGTGATAAAGGGAACATGCAAGCTCCACAAACTTCACCATGGCGTACCATTATTGTTAGTGATGATGCGCGTAAAATTTTAGAGTCAAAAATGACTTATAACCTAAATGATCCTTGTAAAATCGAAGATACTTCTTGGATTAAACCCGTTAAGTATATTGGCGTTTGGTGGGAAATGATTACTGGTAAAAGTTCTTGGTCGTATACTAATGATTTTCCGTCGATACAGCTAGGCATTACTGATTATTCTAAGGCGAAACCAAACGGAACTCATGGAGCAAACACAAAGCATGTAAAAGAGTATATCGATTTTGCGGCGACGCATGGTTTTGATGGTGTATTAGTTGAAGGATGGAACCAAGGTTGGGAAGACTGGTTTGGACATGCTAAAGATTTTGTTTTTGATTTTGTCACTCCTTACCCAGATTTTGATGTAAAAGGAATTCATGCCTATGCAAAAGATAAAGGTATAAAAATGATCATGCACCATGAGACATCTGGATCTGTTCGCAACTACGAGCGCCACATGGATAAGGCCTACCAATTCATGAAGGACAACGGATACGATGCTGTAAAAAGTGGGTATGTTGGGGATATTTTGCCTAAAGGCGAAAACCATTACAACCAATGGTCAGTCAATCATTACCAATACGCTATTGAAAAAGCAGCCGAATATAAAATCATGGTCAATGCACATGAGGCTATTCGACCTACGGGAATTGCTAGAACATACTCTAACCTTATTGGAAACGAATCGGCTAGAGGAACAGAATACCAATCTTTTGGTGGATCAAAACCCAATCATGTAACAGTATTGCCATTTACACGATTAATTGGAGGTCCAATGGATTATACTCCTGGAATTTTTGAAATGGATTTATCCAAGCTTAATCCTAACAATAATTCACATGTCAACGCTACTATTGCTAATCAACTAGCCTTGTATGTAACCATGTACAGTCCGCTACAAATGGCTGCCGACTTACCTGAAAATTACAATCGCTTTCTAGATGCTTTCCAATTTATAAAAGACGTGGCTGTGGATTGGTCTGATAGTAAATACCTCGAAGCAGAGCCTGGGCAATACATCACGGTGGCCCGAAAAGCAAAAGGAACTAACAATTGGTTTGTGGGGAATGTTAACGGAAATAATCTACGTACCTCAACACTAAATTTTGATTTCCTAGACAAAGGAAAAAAATATGAGGCAACCATTTATGCAGATGCAAAAAACGCCGATTACAAAACTAATCCGCAAGCCTATACCATTAGAAAAATGACTGTTACCAACAAGTCAAAATTATCTCAATTTTCTGTTCCTGCTGGAGGTTATGCCATCAGTGTTATTGAAATTAAATAAAAACTATTCATAAAAAGAGAAAGGCTGCCTAAATCTAGACAGCCTTTCTCTTTTATATCGATATTCTTTTTTAATTGACCTTAATTAATTTAATGTCAAAAACAAGTACTGAACCTCCTGGAATAGGTCCTCTTGTACTACTTCCATAACCTAAAGAGGACGGAATCAATAAAACACCACTTCCTCCTTCTTTGAAATATGGAATCCCTTCTGTCCAACCTTTGATTACTTGTTGTAAACCGAAAGAAATTCCTGCAGCATCACTTTGATCAAAGACATTTCCGTTTGTGAAATATCCTTTATAAGCCACCGTAACATTAGAGTTAGCCGTTGGCTTTAATCCAGTACCTGGTTCATTTATGATATAATAAAGCCCTGTGTCGCTTTTTACCGCTGTTAAATTTTTAGCTGTAAGATAATCTGTGATCTCTTTCTCATTTTGGGCAGTGTAATCTGTTGGCTGTGTTTCCTGCATGGTATTATCAGAAAAACAAGAAACAAATAATAAAGAAACAAGTGCAATTAATGTAGATTTCATAGTTGTTTTATTTAATAAAATACAAATATAGGAAATACACCTTAGATACATTCTGTTTTTTTTACCTTCATCTATACTTCTAATCACCAAAAATCTGAACATCATCTACCTGAAAAGCACCATCTAAGGCGGTGTTTTTTCCTGATCCCACATACTTAAAAGCAATGTTTATTTTGCCAGTGTATTTTGACAAATCGATACCTCCCGAACCCACAAACTGGTACCAAGGTGTGGCTTGAGTAGGTAAGTTAGCTTTAAGAGGTACCCAAGTCGCTTTAGTCACATTTAGACCATCAAAGTTAGTCGAGACTAAAACTTCGAGTGCATTTAGTGGCGAGTCAATATCTAAATGATGTTGGGCTGCCCGAAACGTTAACACCTCATTTGTGTGTGTATCCATATCAATTTTAGGGGATATTAACCAAGCTATATTCGACACTACTTTTGTTCCGCTGATTACAAATTCAGCATAACCGTTACCTGAGTAAACGCCTCCTTTCCAAACGGGAGTACCGCTTTGCGCAATATTTGTCCAACCTGGCAAACTCAAATTTGATTTATCTACTGCTGTTTGAAAATTTTGCACGAAAAAAGGTGTTGCCTTAGTTCCTGTCATCACTACATCTTTCTCGGATCGCGCCACAAGTTGATAATCGGTGCCAAATTTTGTCAACACTCCTCTTACTTTTCCGCTACCGTTAGGAACTAAACTCTTAGAAAAATCAGCATAACTACTCGTTCTAAAAATAACTTGATTTCCGTTTTTGTCTAGTAAACTCCAGTTGGTTGCACCTCCTATATTATTTGACTCTTCAAAATAATGCCTTCCAACAGCTGCCTCTGTAAATTGTACTCCTGAGACCTCAACCAATGTATTTAAATTGCTGTCTTTCAATAAATCTCCTATCGTCGTGGAACGAACCAAAACATCTTCTTTGATATTGGTACAAGAGGCATTCAATACCTTCTTATAGTCGTTTTGAGTTAACCTACCCACAGCTCCTTCGTTGTACGAGTTTACATAAATACTCCCAATACGTAAACTACCATAATTAATATCTGTGTATTGATTAAGTAATTTAACGTACACCTTATTCCCTACTCTATAATCTACATACAAATTAGTAGCGTCTACTGGAACACTAAAACCAATTGCTGGCTTATTGGCTGTAGCCAAAGTTTGAAGGGAAATAGTTTTGAAAAAATTTCCGTTTTCATCACTCGAAACTACATATGCTTCTATAACATCATCATAAGTGTATTTAGCAACGATTGCTGCGGCATTGTTTTGAATTGCTTCAACCGATTTATTTACTACAAAATCAGGTTGCGAACACACTAATTTAGGAATGGCAGTTTCGTCGCTGGCACAGCTCCAAAAAAACCCTGCACTAATTACCAACACATAAAATTTAGCTTTTGTATTTTTCATAACACTACATTTAAATTTAAAAACTGAAATAGAGATTAACAAAATAGGTTCGACCGTACCCATAAAAATATTTATTCCCAAAAGAGGGGGTTCCGCTAGAAACATCTTGGTTTAATTGTCTAAAATTTCCATTGCGAGCTTGTTCATAACCACCAGTCTTGTACTTAGAATCGAGTACATTATTCACACTAGCAAATAGGCCCAATGTTTTCGTTTTAATACGCCAGGACTTACCTCCTATTAGATTTACCAGAAGTATAGGGTCAAATTTTTCTTGCTTTAGCAAGGTAGCTGCACGTTCCTCAGTGGCTTCAGGAAAGGTGAAACTACTAGCTGGATTGGTATAAAAACTATTTGTTCTAGTAATGGGAGAAACATCGATATACGTATCTGCTAGGTAATTTGCATTGGTCCCAATCCACCAATATTTAGGATCACGATACTCAAGACCTAGACTATACGCTTGTTGTGGTGTACCTGCTTGTTTGTAGTTTTTTAATAGTGCAGTGCCAAAATCAAAATAAGGTTTTGGATTCTCAACTGTGGCTAAGGCGTCATTACTAATACTCACATTAGGGTTGTTATCATAGGTGAATTTACCATAAGCAGCAGAGAATGTCGTTTTTAAAGTAGTTGTCATTTGGTATTCAAAACTCAATTCGGCTCCCACGTTTTTTCGATTCAAATTAGTTAAAGTTTGACTTACAAATCCATTCGTGTTAGTGTAACCTGCTCCGTTATCAAATATTCCTTCGGCATAATAAAAGGCAGTTCGTGTTGCATTTTTTATGGTAGAATAGTAGGCCGTTATTCTCGATTTTAGTTTTGGTGAGCGAAACACATAGGTCGCGTCTAGACTATTTATCGCTTCACTTTGTAACCCATCGATAATCGAATTGTTTAAGCGTGCATTAGGAAATGAATTTCTAATTGTGGGTGCTCTGGTGATGTGTGACGCATTAAAATTTAAAGATTTTTTACCTGAAATTTTAAAGGTAATTCCGGTTTTGAAACCAAAATTCTCAAAATTTACGGCATCACTTTTCCCAAAAGAAATCGTTTCATAAATTCCGTTTTTATACAAGCCTTCTCTTTGATAGGTTGTATTACTGTACGACTGCGCCACATAAAAATCGACTGTATTGTAACTGAATTTAAATTGAGTAAAAGCATCAAGTGTCCTAGCTGCATATTTATAATTATAGCCATAAGCATCTCCTACTACTACTTGTCTATTGGGGTTGTTTAAATCCGACTGTGACTGGTTTCCATTATAAAAACCATCGATATCTTCAAAGTAAGCACCACCCAACAAGTCTACTACTTTTTGATAGTTGTGCGATTTAAAGTCCCTAAATGAAGCACCCGCATTAATGATAAGGTTGTCATTGAGTTGTGAATTAAAATTTGAATTTGCAACCACTGTTTGATCATCTGTTCGATCTTCGTACAAAACATAACGACTTTGCGAAGGCTCATATCCCGTTATCTGACCGTTATTCCCTATCACAGGATTTTGATTGGCACGATACATCGCCTCCCAATCTATTTGTGAATTGGCTAAAAATGCCACCCGGCTTTTCTCGGCGTTTTCAAAATCAGGTACAAACGCACCCGAAAACTCTCCCTTATCGCGTTCAAAAAGCGAACTGTAATAACTTGGCAATTTTCTAAAATAAGTTGGATCTGGGCTGTTTGCATTTTGGTAATCTAAATTGGTGTTCCCCACTTTACCAAACTGGTACATAACGCTCGAATTAAGACTAGTGCGATCATTAATCGTATAGTAATGATTGAGCATTACGATAGGTTCAGCAATCGTCTTTTCTCTAGCGTTTCTTTTTTTACCGTTTTGGTACCCCCAATAGGAGTTGTAGGTTTCAGAGGTTAGTTGTGTTACCTCATCAGTGTTTGGTGAATTCTTCCCTCTAGTGTTTGGCGTATAAAAACCACTAATATTAATGGCGTGTTTATCATTTAATTTTTTCTCGACACTGGCAAAAAAGGAGTTCCCATCGTAGTTGGTTCCATCAAAATAGCCTTCTTGCGCGTAGCGCTTTCCTACTGATAGCACGTACGACCAACCGCTATTACTGGTGCCAGAGGCATAGGTAGCCATCATACGTAAGGTATAATTTGTATTAGTTCCTGAAAAAGTGATACGCGCTCCAGGTCGGTAAATAGAAGCTCGGGTATTGATTTCTTGTGTACCAAGGATGCCTCCAAAAGTATAATCAGAGGGTGAGGTACCCACTGAAAATTCTTGATTACGGGTCGCATCATTGAGTCCGCCCCAATTGCCCCATTGTGGTCTACCATCAAAAAGTTTATTCATAGTAACACCATTAATCATTGTGGTGGCGTTCTCGCTGTCTAAACCTCGAATCCTAAAGCGGGCTTGTCCCCAATTGAATGCGGCGGCTTGCTGAAAAGCATCTCTGGAGGATTGCAGTAAACCAGAGGTGCTTTCGGATCCGCTATTATCATCAGTTAGGTCGTTTTCAAACAAGCGCACTACGGTATTTTGCTGGTCCGTAAACTGATCTTCCTCGAGCAAAATGACACCCAAGTCTAAGGATTCACCTGCAACGATGGTTACGGTATATAAAGCTTCTTTATAACTTTGGGTTCGAAAAAGTAGTAGTTGCTCACCGGCAGGAATTGCTGTTAATAGAAACTTACCCTCTTTTTCAGTAATTTGGGTGAAACTTGTATTTTGCATACTAACGACTACAAATGCAAGAGGCTGCATCGTTTTAGCATCTAGAACAGTACCGGAAACTGAACTAGTGTTTTGTGCTAGCAAGAAGCTAAACTGAAAAATAAAAAAGAGTGAAATAATACCATTCCTCATAAAAACCATTTGTTGATTGCTTTTACATTCCTTTTTTCAACACTTTTTTGACCAGGGCATAAAAGCATTCAATCCCAATATTACTTTTGGGACTTGGGTTGTTCTTTGGGGAAAATGAGTTTTGGAAAATAGTTTAAGAAACGAAAACGATTGTGCACACAAACAGATATACTATGGTATTTAAAAGTATAACTAATTTTTAATCTTGCACTTAGCATAGCTAAAGTAAGAAAAAAACTATTCGGAAATTAATTCGATGAAAAATAATTAAAATTTATTTTGATGCCATCTGAAGTGTTGAAAAACGGGAGAAATAGCCCCGATGGCAGCGTGTATCCTTTTTGTTTTGAGCTGTTTTTTAGCTCAAAATAAAAAGATACTGCGTACAGCGGGTGCAAATATGATCTGAAAAACGAAATTATCTGCTCCTAGAAAATTATCGAATTGCTTTAATACGAGAAACTAAAACTGCGATCCCGATACCGAATACTCCAATAAAAGCAAAGGAAAAACGCAGTCCAAAAAGTTCAGCTATATATCCTATTACTGGTGGCCCTAGTAAAAACCCCAAGAAACTAACGCTCGATACTGCCGTAAGTGCCTCGCCCGGGGGAATGGTTGGGTGTTTACCCGCAAGACTGTATAGAGTAGGAACAATTGTCGATACGCCTAGCCCTACGATCATGAATCCAATCGTTGACGGAATCAAATACGGAAAAAATACGGCTGTAAAAAGCCCCGTCGAAATCAAAATCCCACCTACCTGTATTACGGTTTTACGACCGAATCTATTAATCATTCCGTCACCTAAAAATCGTCCCGTTGCCATCATAATCATGAATGAAATATATCCTAAAACAATAAGCTCACCGGGCGCTTTAACCACGTCTTTGAAATAAACGCCGCTCCAGTCAAACATGATTCCTTCGCTGGCCATACAGCCAAATCCTATCACTCCAAGCCAGAGTAAAGCTGCATCAGGTTTAGAGAATAATTTTGTTTTTTGGGCAATTTTAGGTAGCTCTTTGGCTTTGATTAAAAATTTAAAATTGAATAATACCAATGCGATTACAATTGCACCCACGATTAAAAAATGCTCGTGCGGAGTTAACTGGAACTTAAGCATGGCTAAGCCAATAAGTGCTCCCGTAAAACCAGCAAAACTCCATACACCATGGAAAGATGCCATGATGGTTTTATTAAAAAGTTTCTCTGTATACACCCCTTGCGTATTGACCGCGATATTATTCATGTTCCCGAAGATTCCAAAGAGAAAAAGTCCGAAGGCTAGTTGCCAAGCCGAAGTAGCTAACCCTAAATTAGACAAGCAAATAGCGTACATGATAACCGAAAAAACTACTAAACGATGACTACCGTAGCGGGTAACCAATTTTCCTGAGAACGGCATCATCACTAATTGCCCTACTGGAAGCGCAAATAAAATACTCCCCAGATCAGCATCACTAAGCACCAAGGTCATTTTGATATCCGGAATTCGGCTTGCCCAGGTAGCGAAACACAGACCCATCCCAAAGTAAAAAGCAGAAACAGCAATACGTATTCGATTAAGATACGACTGCTTGGCTTTTCTAAAACTTTTTTTGATCTTTCCTTGAGCCGCAAAGCTTCCTATAAAATTTAAACGTAACAAAGGCAGTAGTTGTATATTGTGAATGGCAAAAGTACAAAAACCATTAAGGAAGTTTGTTATCGTTTGTTTGACACAATGCACTTACATCGTTATCGTTCATAAGTTTATACGAAAAGGTCTGTTATCCAAGTAAATATCTGGACGACAGGCTTCTTATATTTTTAACCAATTGGATTTTTTACAATTCAATTACTTTTTTCTCTCTATTACTTTGGATGGCGGCTTCTATGATTTGCATTACTTGTATGCCCTCCAGCGCAGTCACTGGTTCAATACTATCATTGACAATAGCTTGATACATGCCTTCAAAAAAGTCGTAATAATTTCCTTGAAGCGTCCGTATACCTTTGCGTATAATTTCATCATTCTCTACCGTGTGCAAAAGCCCTTCTTTGGCTATTGGTTCCATTCCCCAATCAACCAATTTAGGTTTTTTCCCTGCTTTTAATTCGTCCTCTTGCACATCACCACGGTGCTTTAAAAAAGATCCTTTTTTTCCGTGTACAGCATAAGCGGGATTGGCTTCTCGTACAAAAAAACCCGCTTTAAGACGAACTCTAAAGTTGACATAATACAAAACGAGATCGATCCAATCGTCTACCAAAGACTCCGCTCTCGTAATGCGAATATCTGCGTAAATAGCAGTAGGGAAACCAAATAAGTACAGCGCTTGATCGATTAAATGCGGACCTAAATCTTTTAGAATTCCGGCGCCAGCGTTAGCGGTTTCTTTGTGTTGCTTGAGACTTAATCCCGGATTGTAGCGATCAAAATGAAACTCGGCTTCTACTAAATCACCTAATAAATTTTCTGATAGGACTTGCTTTACCGTTTTTAGATCGCTATCCCACCTGCGGTTTTGAAACACAGCTAGCTTGACTCCTTTTGCTTTAGCAATAGCGGCTAATTCCTCAGCCTCGGCTACAGTAGTTGTAAATGCTTTTTCGACAATGGCGTGTTTGCCTGCTTGGAGTACCTGCTTAGCATATTCATAATGAGTAGCAACAGGAGTATTAATTATGACTAAGTCACTCTCTGATTTGAGTATTGCCTTCAATGTGGGATAGCTTAACACAACTGGGAAATCCAGTTGAATTAGTTTTTTAGTACGTTCCCATGATCCTAAAAGTTCAAAACCAGGATGCAGTTCCAAAAAAGGGGCGTGAAACACCTTGCCCGACATGCCGTAGGATAGTAAAGCGGTTTTTATTTTTTGCATATTAATATGTATATGTTGTCAAATCGAACGGAGTCGAAATTCAATATTGTCTCCGTGCCACAGGATAGTAAAATAGTTTTTATTTTTATATCATTTTATTTGCCTGTACTGTCAAATCGAGCGGAGTCGAGATTCACTATTATCCCAAATATCGTAGGACGATAAAACAGTGTATGTATTATGTATCTTTCTATACGTCTCTTGTCAAATCGAGCGGAGTCGAGATTCTATATTTTCCCCGTGCCATAGCATAATAAAAACAGTGTATGTCTTATGTATCTTTCTAGGCGTCTCTTGTCAAATCGACCAGAGTCGAGATTCAATATTGTCCCCGTGCCATAGCATAATAAAAACAGTGTATGTCTTATATATCTTTCTATGCGCCTCTTGTCAAATCGAGCGGAGTCGAGATTCTGATAGTAAAGTTACTGATTACTACAAAACAAATTTTCAGTAGCTAATCACAGTTACTTTTTCCTTTATGAAAGAACAAAGCAGTGCCTAAAAAAACCGACAATGTCCAAACAATAGCTCGCAGATTGTACAGATTAACGCAGATCAATTCCTTAATTAATAATGCCACAATCAGTACAAATCAGTTTTATCCGTGGGCTAATTTTCTAACCACAGATTTAACAGATTAGCGCAGATTATTTTCTCAAATGTAACTTATAAAAACAGTGTATGTCTTATGTATCTTTCTATCCGCCTCTTGTCAAATCGAGCGGAGTCGAGATTCTGATAGCGGTGATACTATTTGCTTATACACATCAACTTCTATTTAACAACAGGTTACTACAGATAAAAACAGATTCCCAATAGCAAATTATAATTACTTTTTCCTTTATGAAAAAACAAGGCAGTGCCTAAAAAACACCGATAATTTCCAAACAATAGCTCGCAGATTCTACAGATTAACGCAGATTACACCCCTCAATTAAAAATTCAACAATCAGTACAAATCCATTATATCCGTCTCATCGGTGAGCCAATTTTTTTACCGTAGATTGCACAGATTAACGCAGAGTACACCCCTTAATTAAAATTTAACAATCAATACAAATCTGTTATGTCCGTACCATCCGTGGGCCAATTTTTTTACCGCAGATTGCACAGATTTACACAGATTATTTCCGTCAAATTTAAATTATAAAAAGCATTACAAATCCGTTATATCCGTCTCATCGGTGAGCCAATTTTTTTACCGCAGATTGCACAGATTTTCGCAGATTACTTCTATCAATTATAAAAGCAGTGGAAATCCGTTCTATCAGTTCTATCCTGGGGCCATAACTATTTTAAAATTGAAACATATTAGTACCACTGTACTTATAGGACTTATATATTTATAAAAAACTACTTCTTCGCTCGTTCGTACTGCTTCGGCCACTTAATTTCTGCCTCCAAATCATGAGCAAAAGTTAAGGCAAGGTTAGGATCGCGCAATGATTCTCTGGCAAATAACACTATATCGGCTTTGCCTGTAGCGACTATTTCTTCAGCTTGCTTCGCTTCGGTGATCAAACCAACTGCTCCAGTTAGGATGCCTGCTTCTGATTTTATTTGGTCTGCAAACGGAACTTGGTAATTAGGTCCCACAGGAATTTTTTGATGTGACACCAAAGCTCCCGAAGAGACATCGATCAAATCCACTCCCTTTTCTTTTAGTATTTTAGACAGCGCTACTGATTCTTCTACGTTCCAGCCACCATCAGCCCAATCCGTAGCTGATATACGTACAAACAAAGGTAAGTTAGACGGCCATTCGGTTTGCACTGCTTCCACTACTTCTAGCGTAAGGCGGATTCGGTTTTCAAAACTACCGCCATAATTGTCTGTTCGCACATTCGATAAAGGCGATAAAAACTGGTGCAATAAATAACCGTGTGCTGCATGAATTTCTACTACTTTATAACCTGCTTGTACTGCTCTTTTAGTAGCATCTTTAAAATCGGAAATCACTTTTTGAATCGCTTCGCTATCCATGGCAAGAGGAGTTGCTTCGTTGTCATGGTATCCTATTGCTGATGGCGCCACAGTTTGCCATCCACCTTGAGTGGTATCTAATTTTTTATTGCCATTCCACGGAGCTGAAACGCTCGCTTTACGACCTGCATGCGCCAATTGTATGCCGGGAATTGCATTTTGATCGCTAATAAACTTATTAATTTGTTGTAGCTTTTCGATATGCTCGGCCTTCCATATTCCAAGATCTTCTGGTGAAATACGACCTTCTGGCGAAACTGCCGTAGCTTCTTGAATAATTAAACTTACGCCGCCAATAGCACGACTTCCTAGGTGAACTAAATGCCAATCATTGGCAAAACCATCTACGGAAGAGTATTGGCACATGGGCGCAATAGCGATGCGGTTTTTAAAGGTAATGTCTTTTATTTGTAAAGGAGTAAATAATGTAGCACTCATATATGATCAGGTTAAGGTTATAATACACAAATCAAGGCAAAGAAGAGCGTTTAACTACACTCTTTATCTGAGTACCTTGTGGTGTTTTCAAAAAATTAAAAAGTAAAGTTACTAGACAATACGCAAACGAACATTCAAAATTCATTAATTAACAAACTTTTAAACTCATGTGGAATAATTATTGCAAATTAAACAAATAGAAAACCTTACTTTTGTGAGTTGTAAAAAGAATTAAATTTAAAAAATGGATCTATTTATCAAGCTTTCTCAATTTTTATTGAGCTTATCATTACTTATTATCTTGCACGAATTAGGACATTTTATTCCTGCTAAATTATTTAAAACCAGAGTCGAAAAATTTTACTTGTTTTTTGACGTTAAATATTCCCTTCTTAAAAAGAAAATTGGTGAGACTGAATACGGTATTGGATGGTTACCACTTGGTGGTTACGTGAAAATATCGGGTATGATCGATGAGAGTATGGACAAAGAACAAATGGCATTGCCTCCGCAACCATGGGAATTTCGTTCTAAACCAGCCTACCAACGTTTGATCATCATGCTGGGTGGTGTTACAGTAAACTTTATATTGGCTTTTATTATTTATATTGGAATGGCTTTCGCCTATGGCGATACGTATGTGGCAAGTACCGACTTTAAGGACGGAATGCTGATCGAAAACCCTGTTATGCTAAAGGCGGGCTTTAAAACCGGTGACAAGTTTCTAGCTGCTGATGGCAAACCAATTGTTAGGTTTGATAATGATATTAACATGACCATCATCATGGCTAAAAAAGTGTTAGTAGAGAGAAACGGAAACCAACAAGAAATTACGATGCCTATTGATCTAGTAGATCAATTGTCTCAATACGAAAAAGGATCTTTGTTTGCAACACGTACTCCTTTTGTAGTGGGCGCGGTTGCGGAAAACTCTCCCAACACTAATTTGCTTCCTAAAGATATCATTACTTCTTTGAATGGTAAATCTACACGCTATTTTGATCAGGCTGCAGCTATTATAGAAAGTAACAAAGGTAAAACCATACCAGCAACAATTGTACGTGATCAAAAAATTCAAAACATTACCCTAATTGTTTCTAAAGAGGGGAGATTAGACGTTCAACCAGGAGGCGTGAGTCTAGAATCACTAGAAAAACTAGGTTACTATAAAGTTAGTACAAAAGAGTACAGCTTTGCAGAAGCAATTCCGGTGGGACTTATCAAAGGAAAAGACCAATTAATAGGATACGGAAAACAATTAAAAATGATTTTTAGCCCAAGTACTGGTGCTTACAAACAAGTAGGTGGTTTTAAAGCTATTTTTGATATATTTCCGGAGACTTGGAGCTGGGAAACATTCTGGAGAATCACTGCCCTATTATCAATTATGCTTGGAGTGATGAACTTATTACCTATTCCGGCACTCGATGGAGGTCATGTGATGTTTTTATTGTACGAAATATTTTCAGGTAAAAAACCATCAGACAAATTTCTAGAGAATGCACAAATGGTTGGTTTTGTTTTACTTATCACCCTCTTACTATTTGCTAACGGAAACGATATTTACAAATCAATTATAGGGAAGTAAAAAAAATAAAAAAAAGTTGAATTTTTATTTGCACAAACCAAATGATAGCCTATCTTTGCACCGCTTTACAACTGAAACGCATTTCAAAATAAAGCAGCAACAAAGATTTAAAAGTTCATACAAATAACAATATACAGTTTCCTTCTTAGCTCAGTTGGTTAGAGCATCTGACTGTTAATCAGAGGGTCCTTGGTTCGAGCCCAAGAGAGGGAGCTTTTTAAAAGCCTGACAGCAATGTCGGGCTTTTTTTTTGCTTAATTTTCAGGTATCTTCATGCTTTTTAATCATGCTGCAAACTTTCAACCTTGGTTCCCCCGATAGCTATCGGGACAAGAGAGGGAGCTTTTTAAAAAGACTTTACAGCAATGTAAGGTCTTTTTTGTTTTAAACTCATTTCTCTACTATGTTCTATGTTTACATTTTACATTCCTCTCTGTTAAATCAATTCTACATTGGCTTCACCTCCAATTTAGAACAGCGACTCGAATTACATTTAAACCCAACTGAAAATAGAAAATTTACAGCCAAAGCTAAAGATTGGAAAATTTCTTTTAAAATTGAATGTGAAACGAAAACTCAAGCCTTAGCAATCGAGAAACATATTAAAAACATGAAAAGTAAAGTTTACATTGAAAACCTACTGCGTTATGCCGAAATTTCGATCAAATTACTTGAAAAATATAAAGTCTAATAATCATCACAAAAATTATTGAGTTAAAATCGAAATGCCTTGGTTCTCCCGATAGCTATCGGGACAAGAGAGGGAGCTTTTTAAAAAGACTTTACAGCAATGTAAGGCCTTTTTTGTTTTATATACTTTCACCTAAAATTGTATCGCTACTTTAATCTTCTTTAATCTCTAGGAGCTAATCCTGCCTTTCGTTGCATTCTTATTGATAGCCCTTGCTTTTCTACCGCATACAAGGAGCTTCTTGCAGTCGCTCTTGTATACCACGAAAAACAGCGGCCTCTTGCATAAGGAATTCCACTGCAGTCAGGGCTAGGGAATCTGTATCCACAAGGGTATTTTAAAAAAAAACTCACGCTCCATAATTCACAACTCTCTTTATAATTAGAAACAAAACGACTCACTTTTTTATGAAAAGGACGATCCTGCTTTTACTGTCATAATGCTCCAAAAGCACAATAAAAGTTTATCTTTGAGTTCTAATCAACAATCTTGCTGGTTTGCTATTTCTAAGTACAGTTGAATCCGTTCAAAGTAGCGGAATTTATGCTCTTGTATTTCGAATAAATTCCCGAGACCTTTTGTTGATCGTCACTTTAATTAAGTGCATAGCTTAAAAACGAACTAGAATTAACCAAAAAAAAACAATACTTATACCTAAAAATTAATTGTAATGAAGAAAATTCTTTTCCTCTCCCTTTTTTTTATACTGGCTTGCAAGTCAACTCAAAAAACAGTTATTCCGGCTTGGGAACCTTATGACGAAACCGAAGAGCTAGCAAAAAGCGCTACCAACGCATCCCCAAGAATGCAATACAAATTGATCCAGTCAAAAATTCTGGATAAAAATGCGATGTTGAAAAACATAGCCAATCAGTTAGGTACTTTTTCTGAAAGCGATTACCAAAGACTAAAACCCTTAATTTTAGAACAAAATATTCCCACCATTCAATCCCATATTCAATCGGGCAGCCTGAACTACGAGAAACTAACAAAATGGTATTTGTACCGAATTGCCAAATTTGAGAATGACAAAGACAAAATGCTCAACGCGATCGTTGCCATCAACCCTGAAGCGGTCAATGAAGCGCGAAAGAAAGATAAAAACAAATCCAATCGCGACCACGCTATTTACGGTATTCCAATACTTATAAAAGACAACACTAACGTGGAAGGAATGCCTACCACCGCAGGAACACATTTGCTACGCAACAATACCGCTGCTGATGCATTTATAATCACCCAAATAAAAGACAAAGGCGCTATTATTTTAGGAAAAACAAACTTAAGCGAATGGGCTAATTTCCTTTTCCTTACTGGTCCTAACGGCTATAGTGCGGTAGGCGGACAAACGCTAAATCCCTATGGCCGCAAAATATTTGACACCGGCGGCTCGAGCTCAGGAAGTGGTGCCGCAGTAGCCGCTAATTATGCAGCAGCAGCAGTGGGTACCGAAACTTCAGGATCCATCATTTCTCCGTCTTGGCAAAATTCAATTATTGGTCTAAAACCAACCACGGGTGTATTGAGTCGATCAGGTATCGTTCCCATCTCAAGTACATTAGATACGCCTGGACCCATGACAAAAAACATCACTGACAGTGGCATCCTTCTTTCGGCTATGAGTGGAGAAGACAGTAATGATCCCGCCACTAAAAACAATCCCAAAAACATACAGTACCTTGAAGAGTTACAAACGGGAACACTAAAAGGATTGCGTTTTGGCGCCATTAAAAACTTTTTAGGAGATTCTATTTATAAGCACAGTATTAATACCATCATCAAGTTGGGCGGTACAGTCGTTGAATATGAACCTGAACCCATGAGCTTCGACGGTTTTGGAACCATACTTACTGCCGACATGAAAGTCGACCTCCCTAATTATTTGAATACCTATGCGTCAAATGAAATTAGTAGCCGATCGATTGCTGAAATTGTCGCCTACAATAACAGTGATGCAACATTAAAAATCCCCTACGGGCAAGGCCGTTTTGATGGTATGTTATCTGATAAAACTACTGAAGCAGAGTTACTGCAAATAAAGGCTAAAGTCAGAAAAGCAGGTATTCAATTTTTTGAAACACCAATGGCAAAATACCAACTCGACGCCATCTTATCCATAAACAATAACAACTCTGGTCATGCCGCTGCGGCCAACTACCCTTGCTTAACTATCCCTATGGGGTACAAAACAACGGGAGAACCATGGGGACTTACCTTTATAGCCAGACCCTATCAGGAAGCTAGCCTTCTAAAAATGGGATTTGCCTTTGAAAAAGCAACCAAAACCAGAAAATTACCTACCGACTATAAATAGTTTTACCACTAAAAATCAAAAATACCTGTAACTATTAAACCACTTTTAGGTGGATTACAACTCCAATTAAAAACAAGTAAATACAAGACAAAATTGGTGTTAAAAACCTAATGCAACATCCTGAGATTTCAATGAAATCAATCGACACAAGCATTTTATGAATAAACCGAAAAAGTCGAAATAGCTATCGGTCACCCATTTTAAAAAGACTTTACAGCAATGTAAGGTCTTTTTTATTTTATATACTACCATGATTACATTAGAAGTTACATTCCCACAAACTACTTATTACAAAAGCATCCCAGAGCGGTCCATTTTAGGAATTACGTTCTCTAGGAGCTACTTCCCGCCTTCCATTACATTCTTATTTATAGTCCTTGCTTTTCTACCGCACACAAGGAGCTTCTTGCAGTCGCTCTTGTATGCCACGAAAAACAGCGGCCTCTTGCATAAGTAATTCCATTGCAGTCAGGGCTAGGCCAATTGAGTTTACATGGGCGCTCTATCAGATTAATAGTCAAGTCAATTTTAAAACACTCTTAAACAAACAATAAGCAAAAATCATTAAAAGTGGGTATTGGATAAAATAATAAAGAATCGTTTATTTGTAAGTATTGAATTTCTGAAAACATTATTTTTATTACTTAAAACTTTATGCATTTACCTTTTTCAGAAGATTTATCTACCAATAAACTTGCAGCTTCCTTCGCAAATACTGTCGCTACTTATAAATTCTATTGGCTAATCGCGATTATTGAACTAGTCGAGAACGGGCATAGCAAGATAAATAAACGAGATATCTTTGCTAGAATGATAAGTAGTTCTTGGTACACCGTAAATTATTTTCACGTTTCTTTTGGAAAACAAGATTTGATTCAAAATGCTGTTGAAGATATTTTACAGCTTGAAAATCTAGCAATCGATATCAAGAAAGACAATCTGATATCAATTTTAGAAAACACCACAAAATCCGCAACTAAAAAGTCCCTTGATCACTTTAATCTGAATGTTCCTCATCGCTTTTTATCGCCTTGGTTCCCCAAAATGAAAAATGAAAATGATTCAAATTATAAGAAACGAATCTATTCATCTTCTCAAAAATTTGAAGATAATTGTCTATATGCTTTACATCATGAATTCATTGAAATAAATCCATTGTGGATTAACTATTTAAAAACAAACGCCAAAATCCTCAAAGATTTCTGTTATTGGAATTTATCCTTATTTCTTCAAACAAGAAATCCAAGTGTTCCAGATATCCCTAATAAACTTATTAAACCGCCCGTAAGAAATGGTTTGACAAAACAGACAAATGAATATTGGAAAATCGTATTTAAGGAATTAGGTTTCATAGAATGTATTTTTTCTGGGAGTAAACTATATTTTGAGGAAAAGAATTTCGCTATTGATCATTTTATTCCACACGCATTTGTTTCTCATGATTTAATCTGGAATTTAATTCCTATCGAAAAAATTACCAATTCAAAGAAAAGTGATAATCTCCCTTTGTTCGACAAACATTTTGACAAATTTTTTGATTTGCAAAAATTAGCATTTGAGATTAACAAACATCATAACTCAAAAAGTAGGTATATGGATGAATATCTTTCCATTTTCCCCAACATTGAAAGTTTTGAAAAAGAAAAATTTTCTAATACAATACAGCCATTGATAACAATAGCAAGTAATAACGGTTTTTTGTATATGAAAGATGAATAATCAAAATTCAAATAGTCATTTAACTGCAATTGAAAGAACATCACTTTCATATCCAGCTCGAATATTACTCAACCAAAAAAAGATAAAAGGAAAAATTCTTGATTTTGGTTGTGGGATCGGTAAAGATGTTGAACTACTGAAACAAAAAGGATTTGATATTGTTGGTTATGATCCGTTTTATTTTCCAGAATATCCAATTGAAAAATTCGATACAATTATATGCTTCTATGTCTTGAATGTTTTACTTCCTGAAGAGCAAGCAGAAGTTTTAATGAACGTTTCAAATCTCCTGAAACCAAACGGAAAAGCATATTTTGCTGTTCGCAGAGATATACAGTATGAAGGATTTAGAATTCATAAAATTCACAAAAAAGAAACCTATCAATGCATCATAAAATTAGCGTATTTATCCATTTACAAAAATGAAAACTGTGAAGTATATGAATATGAACATTACACAACTTTAAACAAAGGAAGGTCTGATTTAAGTCCATTTTTGATCGACGAAGAAACAAGAGAATTAATAGTTGAAACGGCGACAGTATTTTCTTTTTACGATAAATTTCCTGTGTCTAAAGGACATGCTTTAATCGTACCCAAAAGATTAGTTCAAAATTATTTTGACTTAACACTAAAAGAACAAACTGCTTGCTGGATTGTTGCAAATAAATTAAAAACTATTCTTCAAGAAAAATATAATCCAGATGGTTTTAACGTTGGCATAAACATAAATAAAGATGCGGGACAAACTATTCCACATTGTCACATACATATAATTCCAAGATATAAAGGCGATGTTGAAAATCCGAGAGGTGGAATTCGTGGCGTTATTCCAAGTAAAAAAGAATACTAATTGATGCATGTTAAATTTTATAGCAGACTCTCGCAAAATTAATTCCATTAAAGCAAGTGTTACGGGGATTAGTATTAGATTAAACATCTTAGCAATCATTTAGTAATGATATCATCAAGAATATTACGGTTTAAAAATCCTATGGTACTGCAAAACCTCGAATTTTTGAGAATAAACTTATATATTTGTAAAACACAAATTATAAAAAATCATTACTTATTAAGGAAATAATTTTACAAGAAACTAGAGTTAAGAATGAAAAAAGTTGAAGTAGTCGCAGCGATAATATATTTTGAAAGTGAGATTTTATGTGTTCAACGACCTAAAAACAAACACAATTATATATCCGAGAAATTTGAATTTCCCGGCGGAAAAATAGAAGTAGGCGAAACACAAAAAGAGGCCTTGAAACGTGAATTAGTTGAAGAATTAAATATTGCTATCGATATTAAATCTCTATTTCTAACAGTCGTACACAAGTATCCAGATTTTGAACTGACAATGCATAGTTATATTTGTGAAGTACAATCAAAGGAACTAACTCTAAATGAGCACATCGCTAAAGAATGGTTAAGTTTAAATGAACTTAAAAAACTTGATTGGGCCGCAGCAGATATTCCTATTGTCGATAAATTAATAATGAATGGATAAGATAGTTCAAATTTTCAATTCCAGTTTACAAACAGGGTACGTAAATAAAACTGTCTTTTCTGATTTAGCGTATCAACCAGAGTTGCTTGTAAATCAGAAAAACCCACCTAAAAAAGTACTTACAACAATACTTCATGAGCTTGAAAATTGCGACCAATTTTATATCTCCGTTGCTTTTGTTACAACAAGTGGTGTCGCTACTATAATAAACAAACTAAAAGAATTAGAAAACCGCAACATAAGTGGTCAAATCTTAGTTTCTCAATATTTAAATTTCACCCAACCTGAGGCATTAAAGAGGTTATTGCAATTTAAAAATATTGATTTACGCATTGCTACAACTGGTAATGCCCATGCAAAAGGTTACATTTTTAAAAATAAATATCATTATAATTTAATTGTAGGCAGTAGCAATTTAACAGATAGCGCTTTATCGACTAATAGGGAATGGAATATAAAAGTATCAGCCTTAGATGAAAGTGGTTTAGTTGAAAAAGTATTGGGAGAATTTCAAACTGATTTTGAAAAAGCAACTCCCGTAACAGTCGACTATATTTCTCATTATGAAGTAATTTATAAAAAGCAATTTCTTAGTAGTAAAACTCAAGAAGCTGATAATTCTTTAACGGAAATTATTCCTAATGCGATGCAAGTAGAAGCATTGAGGAATTTAAATAATTTAAGAAAAGACGATAAAAACAAAGCTTTAATAATTTCTGCAACCGGAACAGGAAAAACATATCTATCAGCGTTTGATGCAAAAGCATTTAATCCTAAAAAGTTGCTATTTTTAGTACATCGATTGACTATTGCAAAAGATTCATTGAAGACGTTTCAAAAAGTTTTTGGGACAACTAAAACGATGGGATTGTATTCAGGTGAAAAAAGAGATTTGGAGTGTGATTTCGTGTTTTCAACTATTCAAACAATTTCAAAACTTACGCATCTTGAGAATTTTTCAAAAGATCATTTTGATTACATCATTATTGATGAAACGCATAGATCTGGTGCAGATTCCTACTTACGCTTAATAGATTATTTTGAACCAAAATTTCTCTTGGGAATGACTGCAACTCCTGAGCGAACAGATGGTAACGATATATTTCAATTATTTGACCACAATATTGCTTATGAAATTAGGCTGAATCGAGCAATGGAAGAAGAAATGCTCAGTCCATTTCATTATTATGGTGTCTCTGATTTATTAATCGACAATAATGTAATTGATGATAAATCGGACTTTAATTTATTAGTTTCTACCGAAAGAGTAAAAAGAATAATAGAACAAGCCCAATTTTACGGAAGTGACAACGGTATTACCAGAGGATTAATTTTTTGTTCAAGAAAAAAAGAAGCTATTGAACTCTCTGACTTATTTAATTCAAATGGACTTAAATCCATTTCATTAACGGGTGATAGTTCAGAATCAGAAAGAGCAAAAGCAATTGAAAGATTAGAATCAGATAACATACACGATAAACTTGATTATATTTTTACAGTTGATATTTTCAATGAAGGTATTGATATTCCTAAAATTAATCAGATTATTATGCTTAGACCAACTGAATCAGCTATCATTTTTATTCAGCAATTGGGTAGAGGATTGAGGAAAATTGAAGGGAAAAATTATGTTACAGTTATTGATTTTATAGGAAACTATGAAAAGAATTATCTGATCCCAATTGCACTTTATGGTGATACCTCATACAATAAAGATTCTCTTCGAAAATTAATTACCGAAGGCAGTAGGATGATTCCCGGTTCGTCGACAATTAATTTTGATGAAATCACCAAAGAAAAAATATTTCAATCTATTGACTCTGCAAACATGCAATTGTTCTCTGATTTGAAAAAGGATTACAACTTATTAAAGTTCAAACTTGGTAGAATACCAATGATGATGGATTTTATAGAGCATGGCTCTAGAGACCCTTATTTGTATGTGAATTATATCGGTTCGTATTATAATTTCATTATCAAAGTTGAGCAAGAATACAATTCCGATTTAAAAGCGGAGCAAATTAAACTTTTAGAATTGTTTTCGAAAGAAATAAATAATTCGAAAAGAGTTGAAGAAAGTTTAATCATCAAATTATTAATTAAAAATAATACCCTTTCATTAACTAGTTTAAAAGAAACCATATTAACAAAATATCATTACACTGTTTCTGATGAAACAATTCAATCTTGTATTACAAACTTAAATTTTGAATTTATTAGAGAAAAGAAAGAGGGAAAACTGATTTCGGCAAAGAAGATTTATAATTTAGATATTATAAAATTAGAAAATGACAATTTCATATTCTCAACTACATTTCTATCGTATTTAAGTCAAGATACATTCAAAGCTTTTCTAATTGATTGTACCGATTATTCTATTTATGAATTTGACAAATTATTTGAACCTCATAACTGGCAAGAAGGGTTTTTACTTTATCGAAAATATTCTCGAAAAGATGTTTTTAGGATATTGAACACTAAAGAAAATCCTGTAGCGCAAAATGTAGGAGGGTATTTAGTAAGTCCTGACAATTCTCATTGTCCAATTTTTGTAAACTATCACAAAGAAGAAGACATATCCGAATCTACAAAATATGAAGATAAGTTTGTGAATACTAAGGAATTTGATTGGATGTCAAAATCAAATAGAAAAATTAATAGTAATGACGTTCAATCTATTCTGGGCAAAAATGGTCCAATTAGACTTCCTCTTTTTATCAAAAAGAACAATGATGAAGGAATGGACTTTTATTACATGGGCGATATAAGTCCTGAAATGAATCAAGTCGAGCAAACCACGATGGGGAATGATAGCGGGAAACAAGTTTCAGTTGTAAAAATCCGCTTTAATTTAGCTAGTCCAGTTTCACCTTCGATGTATAATTATTTAGAGGAAAAAGCAACTGTTAAAGCTGAAAAACCTAAAAAGAAAGCCGAAAAGAAAGATTTTCAATCAACTTTTGATTTTGAACCAACTTTCAATAATCCAATCCCTTTATACGATTTTTATGCAGCAGCTGGAACGTTTAGTGAAATTCAATCTGAGAAAGAATTTATCCTAATTGAAGGGCCTGCAAATTCTAAAAGCGACTATTTTGCATGTAAAATTGTTGGAGAATCGATGAGTAGAATTATTCCGAATGGTTCAATATGTTTATTTAAACCTTATACTGGTGGAAGCAGAAATGGTAAAATAGTTTTGGTTGAAAACATTGATATTCAAGATCAGGATTTCACTTCAGCTTTCACAATTAAGACGTATTCAAGTGAAAAAGTAATATCTGATGAAGGTTGGGAACATACTTCAATTGTTTTAAAACCAAATTCATTTGACACTTCCTACAAAGATATTATTATCAACGAAGAAAACGGTGCTTCAATGAGGGTTGTTGGAGAATTTGTTTCAATTATTACATCAAATCAATAATCTTAATCCTCAGTCACAAAAAAAGACAATCAAAACACTACTGTTTTGATTGTCTTTTATATTATATAAGCAACAAGTATTTTTTCAGAGAATGATTCAATAACACATTTCGATTTCTCCATCCACTATTTATCTCAATTAAATCATATGCACTATAGTAACCTCCGCTTCATTCCAAAAGCGAAAGCAGCGACAAAAGTTACAATCACGCTTCATTTACAGACCACTTCCTTTAAAATTCCGTACCTTTAACATAAAACGCTTTTATGTGGAATAAATTTAAATATTGGTGCAGTTCCTTTACGCTAAACGGTTTGTATTTTGACCTCCGCCTTAGTCGCACCAATTACATTAGAATACGCATTCTATAACAGTAAAGCGATCTATAGTACAATAGTGCTACAAATCGCTTTCCCTTCCTATTAGTATAGCTGAGACTCCCCTGCTTTTAGTACCACCCATTTTTTATCGCTGTTCAATTTAAAAGTGCCTATGTGTTCCCGGTTCCATTCCAAAGGTGAAATCAGTGACAAAAAGTTCACACCAGCAGTATCGCGGTACAAATGATAAATTTCGCCTATTACAGGCTCAAACGAAAACTTAGCACTATACACCAGTTCGTTCCACTCGTATTCCTCCATTAGCTTTTGGTATTGCTGCTGGAGCTCATTAAATTTATTAACCAATTCCTTGTTTACATTCTCAATTCCGCGGCTTTTCCAAGACACTACATCAGCTACCCGAATCACAGGCGCGCCTACCGTCGTAGCATAAGGCAATACATTAGCATTGTATCCCTCATCAACCGAGTACACAATGTTATCTGGTTTTTTATTTTCCATTTTGTTTATCATTTACACTACAAAGTTAAACAAAATTTTAAAACCCTAACCTAATCCTTCCTGTTTTCAATCATTAATTATCCATTGTAAACGCTACTTTATTTTTAAAACCACCTAAATGAGTTGAAATTCCATAAAGTAGCATGTATCCAAATCAAAAAACAGCAAATGCATTTATTTTTAACCTCAATTTTAAAACTTTTCTATCTAGATCAAAAGCAATTATTTTCAGCCCTCATCCAATGGTCTTTTTTTATACCTACATCATTTGCTTTTAGGAGCTATTCCTGCCCTCCGCTACACTCTGTTTGGTCCCGCTGTGTTTTCTATGGGCTGCAAGGAGCTTCTTGCTGTCGCTCTTGCAGCCCACGAAAAACATACAGCCGTCCTGCAACAGGAGTTTCCGCTAGGGTCAGGGCTAATCAAGAACAGTAACGCTCCCTATTTTAGTACACTAGACCGATCAATATAACGGGTAAATTCGAACCATAAATAACAGTGGTGACTTGATAAAATTAAGAATCCTATCGCAGTCTAAGAGGAGATTGCTACTAATGCAAGCTGTATTAGCATAGCATTAGTTTAAGCTTGGGTTGCTCCGCTGTCATAAGGCAACGTAAAGCTAAAGGCGCTTCCTTGATTAAGTTCGCTGCTAACGGTCATTTTGCCTCCTAATTTTTGGACAAAATCTTTGCACAACACTAGGCCTAAACCAGTGCCTTCCTCATTATTGGTTCCTAATTTCGATTTTTTATAATCGACAATAAAAAGATTGTGCATTTCCTCTTTTGTCATACCAATACCTTGATCCATAACTGTAATTTTTATGAATCGGTCTTGTATAGTAGCGCTAATGGTAATTGCGCCTTTGGTATGTGAATATTTGATCGCATTCGAAATTAAATTCCTGATCACGGTAGCTACTTTGTTTTTATCGGTAACCACATCTAAGTCAGAATCAATTTGATTGTGTATGCTGATCTCCTTTTGTAAGGCCTGAATCTCTAATAATTTCAACTCCTCGTCGATCAAGTTTTTAATCGATAGCTTTTTATTTTCTACCGGTTTCTCTTGGTTCAAAGCCCATAGTAAAACATCGTTCAAAATCTCAGAAGCTTTAGTAGCTGATTCCTTTATTAAGTTCAGAAAAAGAACCTTATCCTCATCACTACATTCTACATCGTCCTGCAGCATTAAGTCCGTGAAGGCTTCGATTGAACTCAACGGATTTTTTAAATCATGTGCAATGATTTTAAAGAGTTTGTTTTTAGTGTTGTTCAAATCATTCAGGTTGTCATTTTGCACCTGAACATTATCTTTTAAGGCACTAATTTGCTCTGTTTGCTCTTTGAGCTCCGCATAAATTTTGTTTTTTGCTTTCCGTTGTACAAACAATATAACAACAATAGAAACTAATCCTAAAGTAACAAAAATCAAGAAATAGGCTTCGTTATTCTTAGTTTGTAACTTCAAATCTGAATTCTCATTCTGAATTTTAAGTTTCTGTACCTCAAATTGTGTCTTATCTAATTCGTTTAAACTCTGGAACAACTGTATTTTTTTCTGATCACTGTATTTTAGGCCCCGCTCCTTTGTTTCAATATATTCGCTTTTGTACTGCAACGCTTTCTTTATATTTCCTTGTTGCTCATATATATCCGAAAGTGCTAGAATATTAGCCGCCTGTATTTCGATATCGCCTTTTTCTTTTGAATAATCTAGACTTATATTAGAGTATTTGATAGCGTCAGCATACAACTGTTGTTTTAACTTTACCTCGGCAATGTTAAGGTACAGTAGGCCATGTAGTGGTTTAGATTCCATTTGATCTGAAATCAACAAGGCTTTTTCAAAATAGGCTATAGCTTTGTCGTACTCCTCAGTATGTAAATAACAATCTCCTAAATTATTATAATTTACTGCTAAACTATAATCGTCCTTGTGCTCTTTTATAACCGCTATTGATTTATTGTACAGTACGATGCTTTGGTCATAATCAGCAATAGCATTCGCCATATTAATGTAGCTTATGGCTATACCTTTGTTAAAGTTGTTTTTCTTGAAAAGAGCTAGTGATTTATTCAGGTATCTTAACCCCTCTTTAGGATTAGTTTTCGTGTAAATGGTACCAAAACCATTGTAACAATAGGCCATACCAACTTCGTTTTTGTCTTTCTTATACAAATTCAAAGCTCTCAAATAATATTTAAAGGCAATATCATCAGAGTACACAAAAAAGTACGATTGCCCCAGATGGAAGTATAGTTTGCTCAGGTGCTTACTATCTTTTGTGTTTTCGAGATAGGGCAATGCTTTATTTAAACTTTTGATAGCCTCAAAATAATTGAAGTTGTCTCGATAATAAGTCCCTTTGATTAAAAATGCTTTAGCAATTTGTTCCTGTGATTTTAGTTTTTTAGCCAAAGCGACCGCTTTTTCAAAATAGACTAAAGCCTCTTTATCCTTACTAATTGGGAAACTGATGGCTTTTTGTAGAGCAACATCAATTCGTACCGTATCCTGAATAAAAGCCTTGTTAATGCTTCGCTCATCATATCGTAATGCTTTTACATACTGCCCCACTGCAACGTAAGGAAGTACAATAAGTAAGAGAATACAGAGCGCTTTTTTCATTAATTCGTTTTAATATCTTGAAAATCAGATTGCGAATATAAAGCTAATAATCATAATTTTAAAATGATTTGGCTACAGATTTTAAAAATAAATGTAAGAAAATTAAAGAGGCTAATAAAAGCTTACTAAATAATCTTGTATTCGATTTCAAATTCCGAGATAAACCTACCAGCACAGGTCCTACAAAAATTGCTTACCTAAAATACGGCTCCTTGATCTGTGCATTCAAAACCGTTTTTAAAACTTTTTTACTATCTTTAAAATCCTTTAAACATTGAAAACATGAAAAATTTTGCTCTCGCTATTATTACGATGGCCACGATAGGATGTAACTCGCAAGTAAAACTAAATGATTTGCCCCTAAGGGAAGCTCCCTTAAATTATACATTAGAAACTGTTGTTGATGGTATCCCAATTCCTTGGGGAATGACTTTTTTACCAGACGGTTCTTTTTTAGTAACGGAAAAGAGCGGAATTTTATATCATGTTATAAAAGGTAAAAAAACGGAAGTTAAGAACGTACCCGAAGTGTACAACCGAGGACAAGGTGGTTTGCTTGATATTGCCTTACATCCTGATTACGCTAAAAATGGTTGGATTTACATTAGTTATGCCTCAACAGAAGGAGAGGGAACAGGAGGAAACACAAAAATTATTCGCGCCAAGCTAGAGAACGAAAGTTTAACCGCTATAGAGTCCATTTACAAATGTGGGCCTAATACAACCAAAGGGCAACATTTTGGTTCTCGCATTGTTTTTGACAACGACGGTTATTTATTTTTCTCAGCAGGAGAACGTGGAGCTCACTATGTAAATCCCCAAGATCTTACAAGAGACAACGGAAAAATTTACCGACTAAATGCAGACGGCAGTATCCCAAAAGACAATCCGTTTGTGGGCGTGGCTAATGCCAAAGAAGCAATTTATACCTACGGAAATAGAAATCCGCAAGGAATGGTAAAGCATCCTGAAACTGGCGCTATTTGGGAGCATGAACATGGTCCACAAGGTGGAGACGAAATTAATATTGTAAAAAAAGGTGCCAATTACGGCTGGCCGGTTGTAACCTACGGGATTGACTATGACAACACCATCATAAGCAAGGAACAACAAAAAGAAGGTATTCAAGATCCTGAATATTATTGGGCACCCTCTATTGCACCAAGCGGAATGGCTTTTATAAGTAGTACTATTTACCCGAACTGGAAAGGGAACTTATTAGTGGGTTCATTAAAATTTCAATATGTAGAAATGCTTACTTTTACAGGAAATAAAATCACAGGCAGACAAAAAATTGCTACTGATGTAGGGCGATTGCGTAACATCATTCAAGGTCCTGATGGTTATATTTACCTTGGTGTAGAAGGAAAAGGAATTCTAAAAATAATCCCAAACTAAAATGATCGTATCAAAAATATCCGTGACATTAGCAGTAATCGCTTCAACTGCTTTTACCCTAGTCAGCAGTTCCCTTTCTAGTATTGTAGCAACAAATTATACTACACTACCTGCCAAAATAAATCAGCAAACCGATTTACAAAAAAGCATCGCTAATGGCAAAGAGGTATATGCTGATTTTTGTATGCAATGCCACAAAGCTACAGGAAATGGTAGTGGTGGCAGTTATCCGCCGCTTGACGGCTCTGACTGGTTAAAAAGTAAACGTACGGAGAGTATTCATGCTGTAAAATATGGCATAAAAGGCGCTATAGTAGTTAATGGAAAGAAATTTAGTAGCATGATGCCTCCCATGGGTTTAAGTGATGAAGAAGTAGCAGATGTTATGAACTACATCATGAATTCTTGGTCTAACAAACAAGCAAAAATGGTAACCGTAGCAGAGGTTGCTTCAGTAAAAAAATAATACAATACGCTTCCTTTAAAAAAGATAACTAACGGCAAATCCTCCATAATAATTGCGAGGGTTTCCCGGATAGTACGAACGGGGTTGCGCTGTTCCAAAACCAACAGCATTAGGTAAAATGCTTGAAGCATAGCGTGTATTGGTTAAATTGTTAGCTCCAGCACTTAGGGTAGCTCTAATGGTTTTTAAGATAGAAAAAGCATAACTCGTTTTAAGATCAACCAAGGAATACGATTCTGTAAATTTTGAATTTTGATCATTCATAGGGATCTTCCCTACTTGTAAATAAGAAGCGGTGAATGCAAAACCCGATTGTGTCGTCAAGTCTACTCCTAAATGCCATTGTGCGCTAGGCACACCAGTTAATTTATTTCCAGAATAATCATTGGTATCATCGACAAAATCCTTGAACCTGAAATGATTTACTGCTGCCGAAAGATTCGTACTTAACTCCCAAGATGCCGTTTTTAGCAATTGGTAATTCAGTAGCAGCTCCACGCCTTTGTGGGAACTCGCTCCGGCATTAATCCCTATGTATTGATCCTCGGCAGTACGTCTTGCTACTAACAAATTGGTTATTTGCGTACTAAATAAACTGAGCTCTGTATAAAGTTTGTTATCCAAACTTCGTACTTTCCAACCTAGTTCATAATTCCAACCTATTTCGGGCTGCAAGTCAGTATTTATTTCTCCAGTAGGGGTTAACGTTTCAGCTACGGTCGGGGTCGAGAATCCTTTACTTACCGCAGCAAAAAGTGTTTGCTTTTTAGTAAAACTATAGGATAAGCCAGCTCTTGGCGATAAAAGGCTTCCAAAACTATAGGCTAGTTTAGGTGCTGAAGCACTCCCAAAAAGATCCTCTAAAGCATATTGAGTTGAATTCAAGGCCAAGCCTGTTTCCAAATGCCATTTTTTAGAAAGTGAAAAATCCATTTGAGCAAAATAATTTTGGTAACTACTCTTTTGTTTTTTAGTACTAAATTCAGCTCCCTGCACACTTCCTTGATTGGGTTGCGAAACGTATAAATTTCTAAAGAGCGAAAAACGATAGGAGTCAAAAGCCATTTCGGTTCCTACGCTTAACTCAAACGGAACTGATAAAATCGTACTCTTGTAGTTTATCGTTGATCGCAAACCCACAGAGGTAGATTCATCATCCAAAATATCGAAAGGTCTTGGTTCATATGCTTTTTTATAATTGGTAAAGACACTGGATTTGAATAGCCATTTACTGCCTAATTGCTGCTCGTATCCAATTCCGACTAGAAATTTATCGTACGACTCAAACCCTTCAGCCGCTAACCAATTGGCTGCTGCTTTTTGAGGACTGTTGTTAAAATCAGTCTCATTAATCGAACTTGGGATAAAGGCCTTCAATTTAGTATACACTCCTAAAAAAGACAAGCTACCACTAGAACTAATTTTTTGCTTGGCTTGTAAGTGAACTGATTTTCGGTCGTAAGCAGAATTTTGGCGAAAGCCGTCACTTTGTAAATGAATGTAATTAGCATATAAATTAGCTTTTTCTAAAGCATATCCGCCTGAAAAACTTTGCTTCACTAATCCAAAGCTGCCAAAGGTAGTACTCGATTTGGCAAAGGTTTCTTGTTCTGTGGCAGGATTTGTAAAAAGATGAATCGTACCTCCCAAACCGGCACCAAAACTAGTAGTATTAGGCCCCTTACTAATTTCGATTTGACCGATGGTTTCTAGATCGATATCTTCAATACTTGATTCGCCCTCCGAGTTCGTAAGCGGTATATTATCAAAATACGTTTTAATGCGGGTGGTCCCAAATGGCGTACGAGCACCTATACCTCGAATGGTGATTCTATTGGTGTTTAGCGCGCCCTGTTGCATATAAACCCCTGCGATTTTATTCAAAATTGGAGTTAGAATCGCACCATCATTTTTTTGAATCGCACTCTTTTCTATAATCGCGACTGATGATGCCGCTACTTGCAGTTGTGTTGCTATAGGAGAAGCGGTTATCTTAATTTCTGATAAGGCCGTAGTATCTTTTTTGGTTTGGCCAAGAGCGGAGAAAGCGGCAAACAATAGCGCAAAAAAACAGGAAAATTTTAGTGGAAACACAGTTTTACTTTTTACAGGAATTAAAAAACTAAAAATAGGCTATTAAAAGGTAGTTACAAAACTAGCTAAATGGATTATCACTAAGTAATAGTAAAACTTATTTGTTCATTAGATAAAAGTAAGAACATATCATACTAATTTAGTACGAAGAACGTTGCTATATTCACCTATCTTTGTAGGTTACTATAATAAAATGCGATATGAAAAAATTCCTTCTTTTACTGCTTTGCTCTTTTTTTACTCTTGCGTTTTTTAGTTGTCAAAAAACCAAACAAACTAGCGAAGATAGCAACCAAGATACGATCGCGATTATTAAAAAAGATTCCCTTTTACAAAAAGCGGCTAACACTATTGATACTACTGACTATAACAAAAGAATAGTTGCTCTAAGCAACAACGACACTACCGGTAGATGGCCCGTTAAAACTCCCTACCCATTGCCTGGTGCAGTATTGCCTTACCACAGAATTATTGCCTTTTACGGAAATTTATATTCGAAAAGAATGGGCGTTTTAGGAGAATACCCTCGTGCAGAGATGATTTCTAAATTAGAAGCCGAAGTCGCTAAATGGCAAAAGGCAGATTCGAGTTTGATTGCAATTCCTGCTTTACATTATATTGCCGTTACCGCTCAAGGTGCACCGGGAAGAGATAATATGCACCGAATGAGAATGCCATTTAAGCAAATTGACACTGTTTTAAGTTGGGCAAAACCCATAAAAGCACTCGTTTTCTTAGACATTCAAGTGGGTCATAGTACCGTCAAAGCAGAGGTCTTAGAATTAGAACGTTTTTTAGCCTTACCCAATGTACATTTAGGTATCGATCCTGAATTTTCGTTAAAAAATGGAGAAATTCCAGGTTCAAAAATTGGTTCCTTTACTGCTGATGATATTAATGACGCAATTGATATTTTGGCCAAGGTAGTTAAGGAACATAAACTTCCGCCTAAAGTGCTTGTAGTACATCGTTTTACGCAAGGAATGGTGACTAATTATAAAAAAATAAAAACAGTTCCAGAAGTCCAAATAGTCATGGATATGGACGGTTTTGGGAGTAAAGTTTTAAAACGATCTACCTATAAAACCTATATTTTTAGAGAACCTGTACAGTTTACTGGTTTTAAATTGTTTTACAAAAATGACAATTGGAATAATTGGACCATGTATACTCCAGAGGAGCTATTACAATTAACGCCAAAACCAAGTTACATTCAATTTCAATAATCTAATACACTGTGCCATATGAAAAATAAAATAGTTACCTCCTTAGTAGTATTTTTTCTAATCACAGCTTGTCAGCAAAAGAAGAGTGCTCCCACACCAGTTGTTGAACAAATTACAGCACCCCAACCTAGTACTAAAACCGCTGATGTCCCTAAGGTAATGGCTGATGCAGCCACAATACTCAATCGAAAAGAAGTGCCTATTTTATGTTACCACAATATCAAAAATTTTACAGATCAAGCGGGTGAGATGACCAAAATCTATACGGTAAAACCGTTGAATTTTGCAGCGCAAATGAAAGCAATTCATGACGCTGGTTATCACAGTATTCTACCCCAGCAATTGTATAATTATTTAGCTTACGGAGATAAACTACCCGCAAAACCCATTATGATTACCTTTGATGATACAAGAGGAGAACAGTATAGCATTGGCGCAACTGAAATGGAAAAATATAATTTTAAAGGAGTATTCTTCGTGATGACCGTTGCTATCAACCGACCCAATTATCTATCCGCTGACGATATAAAAAAACTAGCTGATGCGGGTCATGAAGTAGCCGCTCATACTTGGGACCACCATATGGTGACTAAATATACAGCTGATGATTGGGAATTACAACTTGTAAAACCAAAAGCAAAACTAGAAAAAATTATAGGTAAACCGGTAACCTCCTTTGCTTACCCTTTTGGCCTATGGAACGCTACTGCCATACCACAAATTGAAAAAAGCGGTTACAAAATGGCCTATATTTTATCTACCAAGAGAGATACGGTCGCTCCGCTTTATACGATACGACGCATGATTGTTTCGGGAAATTGGAAAACAGAGCAAGTGTTAAAAGGAATAGAAGCTACTTTTAATAAATAATACACTCTCTTAAAAAAAATAATAGAATAGGGAATCCTTACTTCTACCTTTGAAAAACCGCTTAGCAAGCAAAATCCCTACTACAAAATTCAATAAGTACTGCAACACACCAAAAAAAAGAGCGAATCAATAATTTGATTCGCTCTTTTTTATGACATTATTTTACGCCGCTATTTGTTAGCTAACCACGGTTGTGGATTAGTGTAAACGGTGTTTTGAGAGAGTAAAAATTTAATTACCGTTTTACCCGTATCTCCATTGGTTCTCACTCTTCCGATAGTTTGTTTACCGCTCACTTTTTCTCCTTGGCTAACCGATACTGAACTTAAGTTTTGGTAAACCGTAAAGAAATCTCCATGTTGTATTACTACTGCCTTATTGATAGGTGATAACACGATGACACTAGTTACCTCACCACTAAAAACGGCTCTTGCACTAGCGCCTTCGTTGGTAGTAATTTCTACTCCACTGTTGTGAATCACTAAGGTATTGTAGATGGGATGTGCTTGATTTCCGTACCCTAGAGAGATAAATCCTTTTTCTACAGGCCAAGGCAAGCTCCCTCTATTGGCTCTAAAATTATCAGCAATTATTTTTGACTCCGGTGTTAGTTCTATTCTAGAGGACGATACTGGTGCTTTGGCTGCTTTTGCCGCTACCTCTTTAGGAGTGTCTTTAGAATTACTTGCTAATGCTTTAGCTTTGGCTCTTTCTAACGCCGCTTTTCTATTGGCTTCGGCAATTGCCTCTCTAATTAAACGATCAATTTGTTTGTCGATAGATTTGGATTCTCTTTGTTTTTTTCGAATGTCAGATACAATTTTATTTTTGTCTTTCTTAATCGAATTCACCAATTGTTCCTGAACTTTTTTCTCTTTTTCTAGGGCAACACGTTCTTTTTGATTCTCAACAAGTAATTTTTTCTTAGCTACTTTTTGAACATTTAATTTTGCGTTGAAATCAACCAGTTCTACTGATTTAGCCTTTATTTCTATTCCTTGGTTTTTTCTAAAACTGGTGTACTGCTTCAAATACTGTGCTCGCTTGTAGGCTTGCAAGAAGTTTTCAGAGGATAAAATGAACATCGCTCTACTTTGCTCTGAACGACTTTTATAGGACTTCACAATCATCTTTGCATAGTCTTCTTTTAGAACATCCAATTCCTTGTTGAGTTTATTAATCTTCATTTGATTAATATACATATCATTAGCAAGCAACTTCATTTGCTTTTCAGTGGTATTGATTAAGGTTTCCTTCAGGCGAATCTTATTTTTTTGAATCAAAAAAACATTCATAGCTGACTTCTCCTTAGACTTAACGTTAAGCAACATCTTTTCGTTTTCTCTAATCTCTTTTTGTATTTCAGCTTTACGTTGTTCTAACTTTTCTTGTTGCGACTGGCTCCATGAAAGGGAAGTCAAGCAAATAAATAGTAGGCTTAGGAGAAATTTTGGCATCTTAAAAAATATTTTTGCAAATTTACTTAATTATAATTCGATTATAACCATTTGGCACACTATAAGGAAAAGAAAGTTCTTCATTAAAGGTAATGGTGTTGTAATCTAAATTAATTTCAGACTTCCCTTTAGGCTGAAATGTTTTAATGTTCACAGTAGTAGGCATAATGGCTTCTGTAAATACTTTGTTCTCTGCATAAGCTACTTGAATCATTCTAGACTCAGCAGTTTGTGTGATCTCTTGTTTATTTACTGTAAAATCAGCTCCGTTAATGTAAAATGTTTTCTTAGTGTTAGCCACCATCGCATCATCTAATCGGTACAATTGCTCAACAAGCGTCTCTGTATATTTCCCCTTTTTTAAATCATCGAGTGCTTCCCCAACTAGTAAATTCTGAATTTTGCTGTAATCTAAGTCGGTTCCCAACCATTGGCTCAATGCACTAAAATCTCCTTCAAAATAAGTACCTTTTATTTTTTCGTAGTAACTAACAGAGGTCGGTGTAATCGAAGCTTTTGCCATCGTGATCCCTAGAAAACGGACACTTACTAAGATTTGTTCGTCCTTTTTTATCTTGATCTCGGCAGTTACATTTTGAGATTGCTTGTCATCAGCATATTTCGCATTAGCTCTAATGTACAAAGTAGAAAAGGTGCTCTTATTGTTGTAATGATTGCCTATAATTTTACTCGCTTTCATATAGTCAACCGGCTCAGTAGCCACAGATGCAACTGCATTAGCCTTCGCTTTACATGATACTAATGAAGCGGAGCTAATACCCGCAATACAAACCATCACTATTGTTCTTGAAAATAGATTCATTTTATTTTTTTATTTTAATAATTGATTGGCTTTAGAAAAATAGAATTCTTTTTTCTTGGTATCGCCTAGTCCATTATAGGATTCTCCTAACTGAATATTAAAATTAGCCTCTAATGGTATATCCTCTACTACATAATCCATGCCTATTTCTAAAACGTCTTTTGCTTTCTTAAATTGTTTGAGTTGGTTGTATCCTAAACCAGCGTAAAAATAGAACTGTGGTTGTGCTGGAAAAAGTTCTAAAAGTTCATTTGATTTTTTGACTATTTCCTCAAAACGTGCCGTTTCGGTATAGGCTTGAAGCAAAAGTAAATTGGTTTCAATATCGACCGTACTACTTTTTTCGTTTGCTATTTCGTAAAAATTAATGGCTTCGGTCCAGTTTTTCTTGTTTTGGTGGTACTTCCCAATCTCCTTTGCGATGTTTACAGAAGGATCAGAGTCAAAATAGCGTACTGCCTTTTCAACCTCTGGCATATACTGCTGATTAGCATACGCATAAATCAAGAACTCATTTAAAATCCTATGCTTGATTTTATTATCGATTTTGTTACTTTTTAAAACGATATTCATAGCAGCAACGGCTTTCGGTCCATCGTTTTTTTCCAAATGGTATTTAAACAAACTTACTTGTGCCCACTCTGAAGTAGGAATCGCTTTCTCTAATTTTTGTGCTGTTTCCAAGACTTTATTAATATCATCACTTTTTGAATAATAATAAATCAGTGAAATATAATTGGATTCCTCTTGAGGGTATTTACTAATTTGCTGGAGAAGATTAGCAATCTCTGTATTTTGATATTTGCCTTGTGATAGGATTTGTAGTTTATAGGATTCTCTGCGATCTGATTTGCCTACTGTTTCATTAAGTTCGTTAATAAGTTCAAGGGCCGCATCAAATTGTCCGGTATTCATATAAAGAGATGTTAAGTCTTCCTTGAACTTAGGATCAAAGGTGATGAGTTTGTCAATTGTTTTTATAGCTCCTTGGTAATCCTTTGTAGCATAATTTACATCGTACATCCCTATCCAAAACCACTTGTTTGTAGGATCAATTTGGCTTGCTTTTTCAAAAGAAGTGAATGCATTGCGATAGTCTTTTTGAGCCAAATAATTTTTGCCTAATTCAAAAAAAACTACCGCATTTTGCGGCTCTAACTTTAAGCATTGCTGTAAAGAAACAATCGCTTTATCGTAGTTTTCGATTCCTTTTTGGGTTAATGATTCATAAAAATAATCCTGAAATTTATCGGCATTGGTTTTCGTCTCCGCCGGCTCCACTTGAGACCACAGCAAAGCAGAATTGCTTAGTAAGGCAAATAGTAAAACAACAATCGATTTTTTTTTCATTCTATTGTTACAAATATATTGTGGAAAAGTATCTTTAAAAGTATAAATCCAATTACTCTAGTACAGAATAATCACCAATATTTACACTAGTGAATTGACCATCAAACCGAGCGTGATTCCCAATCATGGCATTGTCTAAAGTTGCATTTTTTATAAAAGAATTTGTTTGTATCAAACTGTTTTTTATCGAAGCATTTTCTACACGACATCCTTTTCCTAACGAAACATTAGGTCCAACTGTTGCATTAATTAAAACTACATTTTCACCAATATAACACGGCGGAATAATAGTCGAGTTTTCTAGTTGTACCGATTCAGACACTAATGGAACGCCATCTTGATGTAAAAAGCCAAGCATTCTACTATTGGTCTCAACAGTTACCTCTTTGTTACCGCAGTCCATCCATTCGTCGACGCTACCGGTTTTAAAGACTTTACCATTCGCCATCATCGCTTTTATTCCATCATTAATTTGGTATTCACCACCATTTTGAATGTTATTGTCCAATACTTTTTGCAACTCTATTTTTAAATCTCCCACTTCCTTAAAGTAGTAAATCCCGATAACGGCTAAGTCACTAACAAAAGTGGTTGGTTTTTCGACTAATTCTACAATGTCATTTGTTGCGTTTAATTTTACCACACCAAATGCTTCTGGTTGGTCTACTTGTTTTACCCAGATTACGGCATCGGCTTGTGGATCTAATTCGAAATCAGCTCTAATCAAGGTGTCTGCGTAAGCAATAACCGCTGGACCTGATAAAGAATCTTGTGCACACATGATCGCATGACCGGTTCCTAAGGGTTGGTCTTGTCTGTAAATGGATGCTTTTGCACCCAAGCTTTTGGCTAAAGCCTCTAGATCAGCCACTACTTGCTCTCCAAAAAAAGCTTCGTCACCTAAAACAAAAGCAACTTCGGTTACTGGTTCTTTTAGTATTTTGGCAATATCCTCTACTAAACGGTGTACAATCGATTTACCCGCAATAGGGATTAATGGTTTAGGTATTGTTAAGGTATGTGGGCGAAGGCGAGAACCACGTCCTGCCATTGGTACTATTATTTTCATTGTATTTATCATTGCGAGGAACGAAGCAATCTCATTCCGTGTTGTTAGATTATTCTATTTTTTTATTAGCCACAGATTAAACGGATTTAACCGATTGCTATAGCTTTCCATATCACATTTATTTGCTTTCCACAAAGGAAAACTGTCAACTAATTACTATTCACTACTTACTATTCACTACTTACTTTACTCCCGTACTCCCAAATCCACCTTCACCTCTAGCAGTTTGTGATAATTCTTGTACTTCTATCCACTCAGCACGATCGTGCTTAGCAATGATTAGTTGTGCAATGCGTTCTCCGTTTTGAATTTGAAATGCTTGATTGGATAAATTTACTAAAATCACACCAATTTCTCCACGATAATCCGCATCAACTGTTCCTGGTGAATTAAGAACGGTAATTCCGTTTTTGAAAGCCAAACCACTACGAGGTCGCACTTGTGCTTCATATCCTAGAGGTAATTCAATAAAAAGACCTGTTTTGATTATGGTTCTTTCAAGTGGTTGTAAAGTTATACTCTCTGTAAGATTGGCTCTTAGGTCCATACCTGCTGATGCTATAGTTTCATAATGTGGCAGGGCATGTTGCGATTTATTAATAATATTTATCTTCATTTTTGTTTGTTGAGTTTACTGCACTAAATGCGATTAGTACTTTGATTTTTTTTTAGCCCTGATAGTAGCGGCATCCTTTTTATCCTGATTTTTTATCAGGATAAAAAGATAGAGCGAATAGCAGGAAATAGCTTCAAATAATTACTATTTTTTTATAATTTTCATTAAGGTTTCTTTTTCGTTATGGTATATGAAATACAGAAAAACGATTAAAAGTCCAACGCCTACAAAATAATTTTCTCGGAATCCGTAAAAGGACACTGCGGAAAAAATCACTGATAAGGACAGGTAGCCTCCAATTTGTTTCATTTCGTACGGAATAGGATAGTATTTATTCCCCAAATAATACGAAATGAACATCATGCTTCCGTATGCTGCTAAGGTCGCGATCGCTGATCCATAATAACTCATACTTGGTATTAGCAAAAAATTTAAAACCAAGGTAACTACTGCTCCTACAATAGATATATAAGCGCCAATATAGGTTTTATCAATTAGTTTGTACCAAACTGATAAGTTGGTATAAATACCCAAGAAGAAGTTAGCCAATATAATCAAGGGAACTACTTTCATAGCGACCCAATAGGAATCGTTAGGAATCATAAGCATCTTAAACAAATCAGCAAATACAATAACCGATAATAATATAAAGGAACCAAAAATTACAAAATACTTGGTTATCATGGCGTAGGTTTGTGGCGCATTTTTATCAGAAGCATGGCTAAAAAAGAAGGGCTCGATTCCCAATGTGTACGCTTGTCTATACAAAACCATAAACAAGCCTAGTTTGTAACAGGCAGAATATACTCCCACCTCTGCTTCGGCTACGTTAGCGGGCAACAAGCGACCTAATAAGATTTTATCAAACTGTTCGTTAATGGCAAAGGCGATACCGGCAATCATAATGGGTAAACCGTAACGCATCATGCTCTTCCACAAGGCAAAATTGAATTTCCACTTTAGAACCAAATAGTTATTAGACAAGGCCAGAAAAGTAAGGAAGCTGGCGATGATATTAGCCATAAAAATATAGCCTATTTGATAATCAGGAACATAATTTGTGCCTAAAAAACTATCCGGATAATGCGTCGCAATTTTGGGTAAATAAATTAAAAAAAAGATATTTAGCAATAGAAATACAACCACATTACCGATTTTTATTAAGGCGTATTTGATGGGCCTTTGTGCAGCGCGCAATTTTGAAAAGGGAATAATTACCAAGGCATCAAATACCAAAATCCAAATAGCATACGTTATGTATTGAACATCGATTCGAAGATAGTGAGATAGTTGATCTCTAAATAAAAGAGCTATGAATAGAAAACTAACGGTGGTCCAAAATAGTGATACAGAACTGGTTTCAACCACACTACTTTTATCGGTTTCCTTGTTGTAGAATCTAAAAAAGGCTGTTTCCATTCCGTAGGCCAGCACTACATTAAAAAATATCATCCAAGCAAAAATGATAGATACTTTTCCGTATTCGACTTCTGGAAGCAAATCAGTGTAAAGTGGAACTAATATAAAACTAAACATCCTAGGCAAAACCGTAGCTAGTCCGTAAATGGCTGTCTGTTTAAAAAGGCTTTTGTATAATCCCAAAATAAGAGGTGTGATTTATATTGAAAACAAAAATAACTAATTCTTTTGTTTATTAGTAAGTAACTACAATTGATTAAAACAAATTGTATACGCTGAGCACATAAAATGGAACATTACGATAAACCATCTTCATTTAATATTTTCAAAAAGTGAAATCCTTTAGGCACAAAACCCTGATTGTAATAGAAGCGATGCGCGGTATAATTACCTGTATAAGCGTCTAAAACAGTCATAGTACATCCTAATTCTGTAGCTTTAGCATCAATATAATCAGTTAACATTTTCCCTAAACCTTTAGAGCGATGATTAGGATCGACAATGAAATTATCAATTTCAATATACTTTCCGCACCATAGCTTTACTCCTGTCCAAAACCCAGTTAGCGCCACACAAACACCCTCATCATAAATTGCTAATTGTTTGTAATTATGAGGCACCATTTCTTCTAGATAAGATTGGTATTTTTCGATATTGAAAGTAGGGTACAAATGCTTTAAGATTTCAATTTCGGCAAGCATTTCGTTAATTGTGGTCAATTCTTTTAGTAACAAGAGTTCCAATATTAAATTAATAAACAGGCATAAAATTAATCAAAAAAAAAGAGTCTCGCATTGCGAGACTCTAAATATATTATAAAAATTATTCTTATCCATTCAAAGCTTCCGCTCCACCAACGATCTCTAAGATTTCGTTTGTAATGGCAGCTTGACGTGCTTTGTTGTAGGTTAACTTTAATTGATTTCTCAATTCAGTTGCGTTATCCGTTGCTTTGTGCATCGCAGTCATACGTGCTCCATGCTCAGAGGCAAACGAATCACGAATTCCTTTGTACAATTGTGTTTTCAATGATTTAGGAATCAAAGTCAAGACAATCTCTTCTTTAGATGGTTCGAAAATATAATCTCCTGCGGTAACTGGAACGTCTGACTTAATAGGCGCCAATGGTAAAAACTGTTCTGTTTGAACAATTTGTGTAGCGGCATTTTTGAACTGATTGTAAATCAACTCAATTTTATCGTACTCACCATTTACAAATTTCTCTGTCAATGTATCAGCAATAGCAGCCACATTATCAAAAGTTAGGTTGTCAAAAACACCACTTTGGTTGTCAATTACAGTAGCTGTTTTTGTTAAGATATCATTCCCTTTTTTACCAATAGCAAAAATATCAACTTGCTTACCAGCGTAAAAAGAAACGCGATTTTTAGCCTCCTTAATTACATTACTATTAAAAGCACCACACAATCCTCTGTTAGAAGTAATGGCAACGACTAATACTTTTTTTACCTCACGTTGTGTAGTAAATTCTCCACCAGCGTCACCTTCAAGTGTTGCAGAAAGATTTTGTAACAATTCAGTTAACTTTTCGGCATAAGGGCGCATTGCTGTAATTGCATCTTGTGCTTTTTTCAGCTTTGCAGCAGAAACCATTTTCATTGCCGATGTAATTTGCATCGTTGATGAAACGGAAGTAATTCTATTACGGATTTCCTTTAAATTTGCCATTTTTATTTTAGTCTAATGTCATAAAGTCATAAAGTCAAAAGTCCTTAATAAAGCCACTTACTGACTTTAAGACTTTGGACTTTACAACTTTGGACTATTTTTAGTTATATTTCGCTGAAACTTCTTTTGCTACAGTTTGAATTACATCTGTAATTTCATCTGTTAACTTACCTGCTTTTAAAGCATCCAATGTTGGTCTGTGTTTCGCATTTAAGAATTCTAAGAAATCTTTCTCGAATTCTTTTACTTTGTTCACAGGAACATTTTTCAATAAGTTTTTAGAACCTGCGTAGATAATAGCTACTTGGTCTTCAACAGTATAAGGATCATTTAAACCTTGTTTCAAGATCTCAACGTTTCTTTTTCCTTTTTCAATTACATTTAAAGTAACGGCATCAAGATCAGAACCAAATTTTGCAAACGCTTCCAATTCACGGAATTGTGCTTGGTCAAGTTTTAAAGTACCTGATACTTTTTTCATTGATTTTATTTGAGCATTACCTCCAACACGAGATACCGAGATACCTACGTTAATCGCTGGACGTACCCCTGAGTTAAACAAATCTCCATCCAAGAAAATCTGACCATCAGTAATCGAAATTACGTTTGTTGGGATGTATGCAGAAACGTCACCTGCTTGTGTTTCGATAATTGGTAAAGCTGTTAATGAACCTCCACCTTTAACGATTCCTTTAAGAGAATCTGGTAAATCATTCATGTTTCTAGCAATTCCATCATCAGCGATTACTTTACAAGCACGCTCTAATAAACGAGAGTGTAAGTAGAAAACGTCTCCAGGATATGCCTCACGTCCCGGTGGTCTTCTTAATAAAAGAGAAACCTCACGGTAAGCAACAGCTTGCTTAGATAAATCATCATAAACAATTAAAGCTGGACGACCTGAATCTCTAAAATACTCACCAATTGCAGCACCTGCGAAAGGAGCATACACTTGCATTGGAGCTGGATCAGAAGCATTAGCAGCAACAATAATGGTGTAAGCCATTGCTCCTTTTTCTTCTAACATTTTAGCAATTCCTGCTACAGTAGACGCTTTTTGTCCAATTGCAACATATATACAGTATACAGGTTTCCCTGCATCGTAAAATTCTTTTTGATTTAAGATAGTATCAATACAAACCGTTGACTTACCAGTTTGACGGTCACCAATAACTAGCTCACGTTGTCCTCTACCAACTGGGATCATAGCATCTACTGCTTTTACACCTGTTTGTAATGGCTCAGTAACTGGCTGACGGAAGATAACTCCAGGAGCTTTTCTTTCTAAAGGCATTTCGTATAAATCACCACCTATTGGTCCTTTTCCGTCGATAGGAAAACCAAGAGTGTTTACTACACGTCCTACCATTTGCTCTCCTGCTTTAAGAGAAGCAATACGTTGTGTTCTTTTTGCAGTAGATCCTTCTTTGATTCCTGTTGATGGTCCTAAAAGTACCACACCAACATTGTCTTCTTCAAGATTCAAAACAATAGCCTCAAGACCATTTTCGAATTCTACTAACTCTCCGTATTGTACATTAGATAACCCGTAGATACGAGCAATACCATCTCCAACTTGAAGTACTGTTCCTACTTCCTCTAGCGTAGCACCAGATTCAAAACCTTCTACTTGCTTTCTTAATATTGCTGAAATTTCAGCTGGTTTGATTTCCGCCATCTTAATTTATAATTTAGACACTAATGTGTGATAAAACTAATTACTTAACTCTTTTTTTAATACTTGTATTCTGTTAGCAACAGAAGCATTGTATTGCTTGTCACCTATTCTTAAGATAAAACCTCCAATGATAGAAGGATCTATATGCTTTTCAATTGTGATTTTCTTATCTGATAATTTTGCAATCGAAGCTAAAACTTGTGCTTCTAGTGCGGCGTCCATTGGAAATGCAGTAGTTACTTTTGCTACTTCAATACCATTGTTTTCATCAAATAATTTTACATACTCTGTTGCAATTGCTTCAAGAATTTCAAAACGCTTGTTTTCAAATAATAAATGAAACAAACCTTTAGTAACTCCGTTAACGCTAGCAAAAATTTCAAGAAGTGCTTTTTCCTTCACTTCAACTCTAGTAGTTGGGTTTTGGATAAAAGTATTTAATTCCTCATTTGAACTAATTGTCAAAGCAATTGATTTCATGTCTGTATCAACAGCTTCAGCAACTCCTTTTGAGTTTGCTAAGTCTAGAATTGCTTTTGCATAACGAATTGCCGCTCTTGTACCTGCCATAATTGCTTAGTTTAACTTTACGTCGCCTAACAATTTCTCTACTAATTTAGTTTGAGATTCTTTGTTAGATAATTCTTCTTTCAATAATTTCTCTGCAATACTCAAAGATAAAGTAGCCACTTGCGCTTTTAATTCAGCAACAGCTCCATTTTTTTCACTCTCGATAGCTGCTTTCGCTTGCTCGATCATTTTAGCTCCTTGTACTTGTGCTTCGTTTTTAGCATCAGCAACCATTTTTTCTTTCATTTCACGAGCTTCCTTAAGCATAGTGTCACGCTCTAATCTTGCTTCTTGCAAAATACGTTGGTTGTCTGCCTGAAGATCTAGCATTTCTTTCTTTGCATTCTCAGCAGAAAGCAATGCGTTCTTGATCCCATCTTCTCTTTCGTTTACAGCGTCAAGAATTGGTTTCCATGCAAATTTTTTCAATAACAAAATTAATCCAACAAATATTAAAATCTGCCAAAAAAACAAACCAAACTCAAACTGATTTATTAACTTTTCCATTATATATGATTATAAATTTTATGTTCTATTTTAGATTACATTGCTGCAATTGTAATGTTTAAATTTTAAAAACAATAGTTACAACCAACCGTTGCAACTATTGTTTATTTGTTTTTAATTAAGCTGCGAATAACGCTGCGAAACCAATACCTTCAATAAGTGCAGCTGCGATAAGCATAGCTGTTTGGATCTTTCCTGAAGCTTCTGGTTGACGAGCAATTGCGTCCATTGCTGAACTACCAATTTTACCAATACCTAATCCTGCTCCGATAACGATTAATCCTGCTCCAATGATTTGTGGAATTTCCATGATATATATATTAAAAATTAAACATACAATTTAAGTCTAAAAGTCAAAGGTCAAAAAGTCGAATATGACTAAATTACTTATTTTTTTAGAGAATTTGACTTAGTGCGCCTCGTCGTGGTGGTGTTCTTGAACAGCCGAACCAAAATAAAGTGCTGATAACATTGTGAAAATATACGCCTGTAAAAACGCTACTAATATTTCAAGTATAGAAAGCAAGAATGCCAATCCGAATGATAAACTACTTCCTAACCAACTTTTGAATATGAACATTAAACCGATGATACTCATTAATACAATGTGCCCTGCAAAAATATTTGCATACAAACGTATCATTAAAGAGAATGGCTTGATAAATACTCCCAACAATTCAATTGGTGCTAATATTATACGCATTGGTTTCGGCACACCTGGCATCCAGAAAATGTGACCCCAATAATGTCTGTTAGCAGTAAGGTTTGTGATTAAAAATGTGATTAAAGCTAAAGCAAAAGTAATAGATAAATTTCCTGTTGCGTTAATACCTAGCGGCGTTAATCCAAAAATATTCAAGAACAATACAAAGAAAAATATCGTTAATAAATAACTCATGTATCTCTTGTAGTTTTTCTCTCCAATATTAGGGATAGCGATTTCGTCACGTATGTAAACCACTAATGGTTCAAAGATTCGTCCTGGTCCTTTTGCAATTCCACCATTTTTAGCATACGATTTAGCTAAAGAACTAAATAAGAGTATCATTAATAAAGCAGCTATTAAGATAGAAACTACTGTTTTTGTAATAGAAAAATCTATTGGTCTTATGTTAGTAGGAAAACCTGTTTCTTCATTTTCAGTGATTGTTCCCGCAGCATCAGTTCTGTAGATTTTACCATCATGATGATTGATTACATAATAATTACCATTAGACTCCGCCACTTCTTTACCGTGGTGAAATTTAGCCGAAGAGAAAGTATGTAAACCTTCATCCCATAAAATAACTGGTAAAGCCACACTCCACGATTCGCCTGTTTCATCATCTTGTGTAAAAGAAAAATCGTGAGAGTCTAAAACGTGATGACCGATAAACGCTTTTATTTTAGATTTTACGTCTGTTGGTTCTGCATGAGTTCCCTCACCGTGCCCTTCAGCAACTTGCTCGTGACTTGCTTCTACATGTACTTGTGTAGAGTCAACCTCTTGATTAGCAAAACTCATCAATGGAAGACAGGCAACGAATGTTGCGATAATAAATCTAAGCGGTTTATTTGAAATTACCATATCTTTTAAATATCTTAATTTTTTAACGTTTCTAAAATTTGGTGCAAAGGTACATTTTTTATTTATACGCAAAAGCATATGAAAAATTATTTTCATTTGTTTTGACCTTGGAAGTCCTTTTATTGCTTTTCATTTAATAAACGGATTGTTAAAATAGTCTCAATTGCTAAAAATAGTATAAAAACCACGAAAAAATTCATTTTCTCTAATGTATTTTCTTCGGTTGCCGTCTTTAGAATGGGTTTTAAAAGTAAAAAACAAAAAATCATTTTTACACTCGTGCTTAATAAAAAGGACATTCCAATGTTATCAAAACTTTTCTCTTTTACCTTTAATAAGATTATAAATACAATTAAGGATAAAATGTAAAAAAACAAGTAGAGCCTCTCTAGGGTATAATGAAAATCAATAGTATCGATTGCTGAAAAATGGAAAATTATTTTATGCATACCATACACCAGGAAAACTATTCCCGTTAAATAAAGTAATGGTTTAAAACTTTGTATTCCCATTGATTTTTTTAATAATAAATGACCTAAAAGCTATTTATTGTGATTTATTAATTTCGCTGACTTGTCTGTGCACATTATATAAAGCGAGAGCAACTCCCACCATAACAAGAATCTTGATGTAGTATACTTTAGGACTTGGATAATTCTCGTCAAGCCAATTCCCTAGATAAGCAAATAGGAAAATGATAACTCCCATTTGAATAGGAATGTTAATAAGAGCCAACCATTTACTAGCTTGTTTTTTGCTGGGCTTCTTTTCCATCAGTTAGCATGAGTTTTTTTACATTAGGTTTCATTGTACAGGTTGCACTAAAATCAGCACCTGGCTCAACAGATAACTTTCCAACGGTAACTTGTCCGTGAATACGCGCTTTTGCTTTAACATTTAACAAGTCCATTACTTGCATGGTTCCATCGTATTTCCCTTCAATATCAGCATTGTTACAAATCACTTCTCCTACAACACTTCCTGAAGGTCCAATAACTAATTTGCCAGTAGATTGAAAATTACCAATCAATTCTCCGTCTAATCTGAAATCAGCTTGAGATACGATATCTCCTTTTATGACTGTCCCTTCTACAATTCTGTTGGTTTTACCAAGTAGATCCGTGTATGGCTTTTTTTGTTTGTTAAACATAGTCTTATTTATTAAACTCTAAATATTCACTCAAGTTTTTCTTGATTTGAATTATCGTATAATTTTCATTCGAAATTAGAATTGCTGGCTGTACTATTTTAAAGTCTTTATTCTCTTGAAAAATAGTTGCAACATCACTAGCATATTGCTTTGACTTAAATCCTTGCAATAAAATAAAGGTCTGGTCACCACTATAGTTCTCATAGGTAATCGTTAGTTTTTGGAAATTCTCTGTGGCTAAAAATTTCTTGAATTTTTCTTCGATTGCTTTTGCTGCAGGATCATCTTTAGAGACAACTTGGTACATTAATTTGTAGCTCTTACCGTCCTCCTTACTAAACTCCATTTTTTCCAGTAACGGAATTTGATCTGTTAGTATTTCTATTGCTTTTTTACCTTCCTCAGTATTTGAATAATTATCTGCTACATATTGTAGCGCATTTTTATATGCCGCTAGCCCCTGTAGTTTACCGATAGCATTTGCTTTTAGTAACTCAAACTTAGCTACAATCTCCTCGCCAGACAATTGACTAATTAAAGAATCTATTTTACCTAAGACAGCTGTAAAGTTTTCGTCACGAAACAATTGGTAAATGCCGTTATACAAATTCTCTGGACTATTCGCTAATGCAACTTCATCTATATTGGTATCATTTATAATCAAAGCATAACGCGAATTAGGGTATTGACTGCTAATTCGTTCTTTTAAAGCAACCGCTTTAGAAGGGTCTGTGATTTGATAAATTTTATACAAATTATAAAGAGTAGGTACAATCAATTTCTCCTCTGGATTGTTTTTTAGCAGACTTTCTAACTTATTCGCAGCCAATTCATACTCTTTAAACTTTTCTTTGTAAATCAATCCCAGCTGGTAGTATGCTGTGTTGCGCTCTTTAGAAATACTATCAATTTCAGTAGTACTTGTGGGTAATTGTTTTAAATAAAAGTCAGCGGTGTATGCTTCAATTACAATTTGTTCTTCGTTAATTTCTTTATCTCCTCCGGAAGTTGTCACTACTGCTGTAGAATCAGTTGTACCAAAGTTTGTACTCACAGCCGACGAAAGTCGCCAATTTCCTGCTGCATTGCGGTTGCCCCATGTTTTTTTAAATTCTACTTTTCCAAATGCTACTGTAGTAGGATTGTAAAAGTAAAAGAGATTCTCTACCGGATTAAATCCCGGCATAGAAGGAGGTCCTAGAGGTGCGTTTTTTGGGGCACTTACCCCATTTTGAGCTGCTATAGCACCGTTTGAATTAGACGCCATATTGTTGCGATCAACATTAGCTTGTTTTTCCATTAACTTTTCCTCAGCTGCTTTTTTTATTGCATCAGCTGCTTTTAGTTTTTCAATATAGTTTTCAAAATAAGTGATTCGGCCAGAATCTGACAGAGATAGCACATTGATGATACTATCATTGCGATTAGCGATTGCCTCGTATATAATAACTTCGTCTAAATCTTTTCGTACTTTTTGAATATGAATGTACTCCCTTGTTTTAGGATTCATTTTTACTAATGTGCTGTCATAATATTGAGCGGCAACAGGATACTTTGCATTTTTAAAATAGATGTTTCCAATGTTTCTATAATTTGAAGCAACTAAGTACTCATCAGAAGTTGTTTTGTTTAATGAAATATCGTAATACGATAATGCTTGTTTTTGCTTGTTTTGTTTATCATAAAAAACACCCATTTGATGGTTTAAAAGACCCAGAAAAGGTCGGTTTTCACGGTCGGCCAACAATTTTTTGAATTTTTTCACGAAAGCCAATGTATCGTCTTTTTTATAATCGAACAATTGTGCTTTTCTAAACTGGGATTGAATAACATATTTCCTATCGGATTTTCTATTCATTTTTATCACCTGGTCATAGCTATAACGAGCACTGTCTGTCTTACCAAGTTCTTCATAGAGTTGTCCTAAGATGAATTTATAGCGGGCGCGTTCGTGATTATTTTTAGTAAAATCTGCCGCGACTTTTAGTTTAGCAACAGCACTATCTTTTTCCTCAAGATTTAAAAAAGCTTCGGACAACAATGCATGAGCATCTGCGTAAACTTGATTACTTAGTGCCCTGTTTTTTAATAATCTTGAGATATTAGTGACTACTAAGGCATCATTACCTAAGCGCATATTGGTTTTTTCTCGCCAAATTTTAGCCTCGTATATATTACTTCCGTTGGGGTACTTGTATAAAATGTAATTAAAGGCATCGAGAGCGGGAATAAAACGTTGGTCGTAGTATCTCGCCTTACCTAACAGCAAATAAGATTCGTCAATTTGATAGTTTTTTTCTAGACCATCAATATTCATGGAGTGTTTTTGGATGGCTTTCGTGGCTTTGGTCTCCGCCAATTCAAAGTCGGCATTTTTAGGTTTTTCAGTCCCTACTACTTCCTCATTTATTAACATACTTTCAACAGGAAGCCTGTGCCAAAAATCATCTTGATTACCAGATTCAATAGCTTTAATTCCTTTATCTAAGCCTATTTGACCATTATATAAAATGTTGTATTTTGTACTTAAGGCATGTGAATTTCTCGATAAAAAAGTATTGTTCTTAGTAGAACAAGCTACCAAAAGAAGCAGTCCTAAAGTAGGGATTGAGAATTTAAATCTATTGGTTTTCAATGATAAACGTTTTTAACATTAAACTTTTAAAAAAGCTGTTTAGTATACTAACTGGTAAAAATACGTTTCTTTTTGAGAATGTAGAAATTATATGAACTTATTTGATTTTTGTCGTTTGCATGAGGGATGCAATGGAAATCCTTTTTTATTTTATTTTCAAAATAAAAAAGATTGGGAATGAAAGCCCGACCACGCTTTTTTTTAGCGTGGTCATGCCCTAATAAAAATTTTATACTGCAAAAAATTGCTCTAATTCTTGTAATGTTTCTGGTGAAGTTTGGATGTCCTTAACCACCTCGCCCTTGTGCATGGCAACAATTCTATCACTTACCTCTACGGTATGCAGTAAATCGTGACTTGATACTAATATGGTCACGTTAGGATCAGCCGCTAGTTCTTTGATTATTTTTTTAAGTCGGAACTGTGTTGTGGGGTCTAGATTTGCAAAAGGTTCATCGAGAATAATTACTTCGGGATTACCAATAAGTGTTGCGATGATACCTACTTTCTTTTGGTTTCCCTTTGATAAATCACGTAAATATTTTTTGTTTTTTAGAATTTCTCCATTAAAAAACTCTTCGTGCTTAGCCAATAAGGCATCTACATCAGCTTTATTTTGACCTCGTAAATCGCCTATGAAATAGAAATATTCTTCGGGCGTTAGGTAACCGATTAGGAAACTCTCGTCTAAGAAAGAAGCCGTAAATGGTTTCCAAGCCTCACTCGTATTGACTTGCACGCTATTATTGATGATGGTTCCGGTTGTAGGTTGGATTAAATCCAATAACAAACTAAAGAAAGTGGTTTTTCCTGCTCCGTTGTTCCCTACAAGCCCAAAGCTCTCGCCTTTTTTAATTTCTAATGAATCGATTTTTAATACGGTTGTACCGTTGTATTTTTTTGAAAGATTGTTTACTTTAATCATCTTTATAAGTTTTATCGTTGAACTGATTTGTCGTTTTTTTTGATCGCTACTTAGCCTTTTTGTTTGTAAGCAGCTATGGTAGCGTATTTCTCTGATTTATAGATTTTTTCTATTTGAGTAAATACCTTTCCTTTTAAGGCCAGACCTAACACACCTACTGCAGCTACTAATGCCAAACCTATAGTAGCATCTCCAAAAGTAGAACCCAACCAGTATAATAATACCGGAAGTACTAGCTGCGGAATAGAGATTAACATGGTTTTAAAGTTAAATGCTTTTTTGTCTCCAAAGGCACCTTTACCTGAACTCAAATCTATAGGCGTTTTAGTATACGCACCTCCTAAAAGAACCAGTTGCGAGTTAACGCCAATGTTATAAATTCCGCCAACGACAATAGTTAAATACGTTTGCCATCCAAAATAAAGGTAAAAGGATGCGACTAGTGTAGTAACAATTGTTGCAATAACCATTAACCACCACTTCGAACTTAAGTAGCCTTTGTATGGTATGTTTTGAGTCATCATCAATTGATAATAAGCACTATCCCAACTAGGTACAAATTGCCCAAAAGTGATTAAGAAACCACCCGAAACGAAAATCCCAGCAAAAATATGCATGATAGGATTGTTATATGCTTCGATCCCATTCGTAAAGAATAAAAAACCGTAGAACAAAAACATTATACTTAGTCCTACTGTCGTTTTAGAACGCTTGTTTCTCTTGATTAATTTGATATCATTTTTTAAGAACGTACCAATGGTTCCAAACTGGTTTAACCAAACGAGATCTTCAGTTTTGGCAACGTCGTGTTTTTGAGAAAGTCCTGCATCTAGATATAGATTTTTTTTAAAAAACTGAAACGTTACATAATACAGTATTATTAATGCCAATACTGGAATGGCTGCTGCCCAATACGTATTGAAAAGCGCATCGAAAAATGGTGCTGTATAATCCGTAATATTAAAATAACCGTAGTAATGTAACCCCGCAAGAGTTGCAGCTACTGCACCAAAAATAGCAAACAAGTTATCCTTATTACTTAAGATTATATTGATGAAGTTATTAAGGTATATTAATGAAACTATGGCAATGAACCACAATACTACTGCAATGGGATCGAACCCTTGAATAATCAAAACAATACTAAACGGAATTAGAAAAAAAGCATGAATGATATTGAAAAAAGACAAAGCTGTTTTACCCAAGGAGAAATGCACGATTGTCGACTTCTTGATTGGGAAAATCAATAAAGGTCGAATGTTCATCACTGGGATCTTTTGAAGAAGTAACCTGAAAATTAAATCGACGATTAGGTAATAAATCATGAATTTATTAACCGTCGCTACCGGATCAAGGTTGGCTTTCTTTAGAATAAAAAAAACACCGATTCCTAAGAGTAGGAATATGATAATAAAATAAGCGGCTACAAAACCCATTAGGATTTTTAAAGCCAAATTAGTTGCGAAGGAAGCCGACCTAAAAAAAGCTTTCCACTCGAGGTAAAGGAATTTTTTAATCATGGTTTGTTTGTTTTGGTTGTATGGTAAGTATACTAAAGTAGGAAAACGTTACAGCTTTTCTAGTTTATATTCGGGATAAGTGGCTAACAAATAACTCTCAGCCTTAGACGGTATAATCTTAAAAATGATATAAAAGAATAAACTAAGTGATACTAAAAAGAAGCTCAAACCCATAGTCCAGTATTCATTACTAAACAACCTATCAGAATGATTAAATAATTGTGTTATCATATTAAAAGGTAGTATTATAATTCCAGCAAAATTCCCATAATGACTTATGATCTCCTCAAACAGCCAGCGTTTTTCTCCACTTTGTTTTTTATTTTTCCTTGTTTGGTAGCCTTTGTAGATTTCGTAAAACATTCCTACTATCAATACGATATAAAAGCCAAAGAATATATATTCCTTAACGGAGCTCAATTGCAAAATTGTAAACAAGGTCAATGTCATCGCTACTGTCAAAATAATTTTCGGAACACTAAAAAAATCTTTGAAATGTTGCCAAACGATTGAATTGTATTTTTTACTCAAAGCTGCTTGTCGTTTTTCAACAACGTCCATAAAACCAAATACACCAAATTTCTTGAATTCTTTATTCAAAGCAGCCTCAAAGGAAAGGGTTGGGTTTTGCTCCCAATCCGTCTCTATCGCGTTCGCTAAATGGTCCACAAGCTCTGATTGTAAGTCGTACCATTCGACATAATGCTGACGCGTAAAAAGGAATAGTTGGTCTATTTGTTGTTCGGTTAATTTCATTGTATTGTTTTATGAAAATTGGTATTGTTTTTTATGATACTTCGTGTCAATTTTGTCATGCTGAGGAACGAAGCATCACTGCTTTCACTCTTACTCAAACAAATGATTAAGAAAACGCAACTCAGGATTTATTGCTTTTATTAATGCTATCTTTTTGTTTCTTTTCCATCCTTTAATTTCTTTCTCTTTTGCAATTGCGGACTGTATCCAAGTGAATTTTTCATAATACAATACAAAATGAACGTTATATTTTGCTGTAAACGATTCAGGATTCAAGGATTCTTTATGCTGATTTAACCTTATTCTTAAATTATTTGTCACACCCGTGTACAAAACTGTTTTTGCTTTGTTAGTGAGAATGTAAACATAATACGTATGATACCCTTCCTGAAATTCTATCATACTATTTAGTTCAGTATTAATTGCCTGTTTTGTTGAGATGCTTCGTTCCTCAGCATGACAAATTTGTGTTGTGATAGTTTTAGATCATTTGATATTGTTGTTTGACATTTTGAAATGTCTTTTTTTGCAAGTGAAGTCCTGTAAGTAGAAATAAATTTCCTGTCATCCAGAGCACACAAAAAACAAATACTAAATAGGGATAAGCAATTATTTCATGCTTTAACTGTGTTGCAACATTAAGTGTTACTGTTGGGAAAAACAATATAGATAAAACAGGTGTTCCTAGCTCAACAGTTAAAAAACGCTTACCATCAATCTTCCGGTTTTTTACACTATTATAGATTATTGGAAAATAAAATACGATTGATGAAGATAGCAACATCGCAATATATTTTTGAGGATTATCGAATAAAAAAGATAGTTTAAACGTAATTAAAGTTATAATGATGCTTGCAAAAATCTTAGGGAATTTTAAATACTCCAGAACCATCTGTCGCTGTGTTTTAAAAAATTCTTTACTTATATTTTTTGTACGTTCTTTTTCAATTGCTTTCAATTCTGGTTTAGTAAATTTCTTAAAAGTATTGTCTTTCACTTGATCAAAAGTTAACTCAGGGTTTTGTTTCCAAAATTCTTCCATACTTGTGATCATGTGATCTGTGAGTTCTACTTGTAACTCGTACCACTTGATATCCTTACTAATGATATAATTTTCTACGTACTCTATTTGTTGGTTGGTTAGTTTCATGTTATAAAAATAAATGAGTTGGCATTGTTTCTTATAATGCTTCGTGTCTTTTTTGTCATGCTGAGGAACGAAGCATCTCCGCACTATTATTCCCGTAAATATTTAAAAAAATCCTGCTATTATTGCAATTCTAAATTATCTGTACCGTTAGTACATACTGCTCTTTTGTGACTAGTTACCTGATTTGTTTAGATGCTTCGTTCCTCAGCATAACAAATTAGTGTTGTGATAGTTTTAGATCATTTGATATTGTTGTTTGACATTTTGAAATGTCTTTTTTTGCAAGTGAAGTCCTGTAAGTAGAAATAAATTTCCTATCATCCAGAGCACACAAAAAACAAATACTAAATAGGGATAAGCAATTATTTCATGCTTTAACTGTGTTGCAACATTAAGTGTTACTGTTGGGAAAAACAATATAGATAAAATAGGTGTTCCTAGCTCAACAGTTAAAAAACGCTTACCATCAATCTTTCGGTTTTTTACACTATTATAGATTATTGGAAAATAAAATACGATTGATGAAGATAGCAACATCGCAATATATTTTTGAGGATTATCGAATGAAAAAGATAGTTTAAACGTAATTAAAGTTAAAATGATGCTTACAAAAATCTTAGGGAATTTTAAATACTCTAAAACCATCTGTCGCTGTGTTTTAAAAAATTCTTTACTTATACATTTTGTCCGTTCCTTTTCAATTGCTTTTAATTCTGGTTTAGTAAATTTCTTAAACGTATTCTCTTTTACTTGATCAAAAGTTAACTCAGGATCTTTAGCCCAAAATTCCTCCATACTAGTGATCATGTGATCTGTGAGTTCGACTTGTAACTCGTACCACTTGATATCTTTCGATTCAATGTAGTCTGAGATGTATTCTATTTGTTGATTGGTTAGTTGCATGATATTACTAAGTTAAACCATTTTAAATTTTGAAAAGATTTTAAAGTGCTTAAGAGCCATTGATATTTGACAATGCGAGTAGAAAAACAAACAGCCATATAACAAACAACTAATAAAATTTTCTGTGAAAGTATGATTAGAATCAAAATGTTTTAGCGGTTCATTATCTACACTAGACATGAAAAAGAAAACAAAAACCACCCAACCTCTATATAAAAATAGCCTACCAAAAGTTGTTTTAAAACTTGATCGCCAAATAAGAAACAAACTAATAATTGTTGATCCTACCATTACATAAAACAAACCTGTTAAAGAAGTTCGAAGAATATTTGAAAATAATTCGATACCAATACAATAACCTAAAATACTTAATGAAGCAGCAAAAACTGCGGAAAGAAATAGTACGATTAAAATTTGTTTTTTAGAGTAAGTAACTAATTTGTCTACTACAAATCGAGGTGCTTCAAAGAAAGCTCCTAACCAAGCATAACTTGAAGAAATTTGTAATTCACTTTTCCATTTCTCAAAAACTGATTTAAAAACGATTTCGAATGATTCTTGCTCTAAATTCATTGTGGACTCAATCTCTGAAGCGATGTGATCTAAGATTTCGAGTTTTATATCGTCAAACTTTATCCCTTTTTCAATCAAGGTTTGGTTGATGCACTCTATTTGTTCGGTTGTTAATTGCATGATCTAAAAAATTAAAATTCTAAACTCGGTTTTGGGTTCACTAAACTTTGCATGTTTCTAATAAAATCTTCTAGCTCTGATAAGCGATTCACGGTTTCCTTCTCCCCTGCTTCGGTTAGTTTATAATACTTGCGCATGCGATTGTCTACCTTTGCAATTTCGACATCTAGAATTCCCTCTGCCTCTAATTTGTGCAAAGCCGGATACAAAGCACCCTCGGTAATATTGAGCTCACCAGCTGTTATTGCCTTTACTTTTTGAGTGATTTCATAACCGTACATCTTGCCGTTTTCCTCTAGCAATTTCATGATAATGGTGTTCAAGCTCCCCTTGTATAATTGTGAATTTTTCATTTCGATTTCATTTTGAATTACAAATATACATAAGTTTCTTATACATAATAGTTTTAGGTATGTAAATTTTTCAAACGCTTTGATTTAAGAAACCTATTCTGTTTAGTATATTTGTACAAAAAATAAAACATGGCTTCATTTTTAAAATTAATTATAAAAGAAGTAAAAAGAGAAACTGCAGCTGCGATCTCTATACTTTTTAATGTTCCTGAAGAACTAAAACCCAACTATACTTTTGTTGCTGGACAATACGTAAACATAAAACTAACATTAGACGGTCAAGAGATTCGTCGTGCTTATTCTATTTGCTCGTCGCCTGAAAGTGGCGAATTGCGTATCTCGGTAAAAGCAGTACAAAATGGTGTTTTTTCTCAATTTGCTAATTCAAAACTTAAAGCAGGTGATGTTCTAGAAGTGGGAACACCTGAAGGGAAGTTTACGTTCACTCCCGATGCAGATCGTCAAAAAAATTACGCCGCCTTTGTATCTGGAAGCGGAATCACTCCTATTTTGTCAATCTTACAGTCGGTTTTAAAAAGCGAACCTAAAAGCACTTTTGTTTTGGTTTACGGAAACAAAACACCCGAAGACACGATTTTTCATCAACAACTACACGACTTACACCTACAATACGTAAATCGTTTGTTTGTACATTATGTGTACAGTCAAGTTAAGGTAGATGACTCACTTTTTGGACGCATCGATAAATCAGTGGTGAATTTTGTATTGAGCAATAAACACAAGGAACTGGAATTTGATAAGTTTTACTTGTGCGGACCTGAGGATATGATCAATACCGTTTCGGCTGTTTTGAAAGAAAAAAATGTAAAAGAATCTGCTATCAAATTCGAACTTTTTACGAGTTCAACTCAAGTTGCTGAGATAAAAGATTTAGGAGGACATTCTAAAATCACAATCATGGTCGATGACGAGGAAACTACTTTTGAAATGTCTCAAAAGCAAACCATTCTAGATGCAGCACTTAAGCAAGGAATTGATGCTCCATACTCTTGTCAAGGCGGAATATGCAGCAGTTGTCTTTGTAGAGTAACATCAGGAACTGCCGAGATGAAGAAAAATTCTATTTTAACTGATAAGGAAATCGCTGATGGTCTAATATTAAGTTGTCAAGCACATCCTACATCAGAATCGATTTATGTCGATTTTGATGATGTTTAAAAACATAAGTTAAATAAACGTATGCTATAATTTATCAATATACTATAGCCTAAAATATATTAAACCATTAAGAAATGAAGACCAAGGCAAGCCTTACTAAATCTTAGTTTCTTAATGGTTTATTTTTTTATGATTGCATCAACTACTGTTTTTGGAACGATCGTTCGCATTGCATCTTCATAGCCTTCTACCTTTTTATTTCCGTAGACAGAAGTAGGGAGTTTAGGAAACAAATTCCTATCAGAAACTAAAGCGTTTTGTTCCCGTTGATTAAATGGTAAAAAACCCGCGTACGGATGTGTAGCGCCCCAAAGTGTAATAACATTTATACCTAGCATAGCCGCAATGTGCGCGTTGCCCGAATCCATAGAGAGCATAATATCCAGATTACTAATCAATTCTAGCTCCTGCTGAAATTTGATTTGTCCAGCCATGTTAACCACATTTGGTTTCCCGTATGCTAATGAGTCTAAGGTTTCAATTTCTTTTTTTCCTCCTCCAAAAAGCAAGATTTTGTAATCCTCACGTTCAGCAAGTTGATCGATTACTTCCTGCATTAAATCAAGTGGATACACCTTAGAATCATATTGTGCAAAAGGTGCGATACCTATTAATTTAGTTTCTGAACCACCAATAATATGGCGAACTTCATTACTTAAAACAGCTTTTTCGGGGAATATTGGATTAGATAAATCAACGCTAAAGCCTAATTTTTCAAGAACCTTTACATGCCGATCGAACATGCTTGGTAAAGGCTTAAATACTTTATTTTCAGCCCTTATTAATGCTTTTTTTTCTGTTCTTCCTTTATCTGTGTATGCAGTTTTTTTTCCGCTCAAGGCAAAAAGGGATCTGACAATCTTAGAGCGCAATACGTTGTGAAAATCAGCAAAGAGGTCAATGTCAAGCTTCTTTACATCCTTAAACAATCTGACTAAGCCTAAAAACCCTTTATGTCTTTCTTTTTCGTCGAAAGCAAAAAAAGTAAGATGAGGAATTCCGTCAAAAAAAGGTTTAAAAAAGGGACGAGAAATAACCGTAAGCTGTACCTCAGGATGTTGCTGAACAAGAGCACGTAAAACAGGAACCGTCATGGCAACGTCGCCCATCGCAGACAGTCGCATGACGGCAATATGTGTAGATTTTGTTGGCAAACTACTATTTTTTACTATTAGAATTTTCAGAACTTCTTTTAATCGCATTTTTTTTTCAAAGTAATTCTCAAAAAAAATAATCCAAAAAGAACTACGAGATATATTGCTATTCCAGAATGTTGCTCCTCTTTTACAAACAAGATTTCATAAAGCACATATAACGCCCCAATAAAGGAAAAGACGTAAATAAGCTTGAAAAAAAAAGGTTCACTAGAAAAAAAAGAAGGCTTAGCCATATTACTTTTTGTTTTGGTACAATATAGGGTTCAAATCGTCATCATTGTACATTTTCATCTGCTTGTACACTTTCATGAATTTTTCCCCATTTTCAATTGCCAATAATAAATCATCTATAGCCGTAGACAAATCTGTTCTTTGCTCCAACAAAATGTTTAGTTTTTCTTGGCATTTATCTCTGTGTTCTATTGAAGCCTCTACACGATTAGCTTCCTCACTCATGTGATATATTTTTAACGCTAGAATAGACAGTCTATCAAAAGCCCAAGCAGGACTTTCAGAATTAATCTTTGCATCGGCACTGACTTTTACATCGCTAAATTTTTGCAAAAAATAACTATCAATATATTCGACCATATCGGTACGCTCTTGATTAGAGGCGTCAATTCTTCTTTTTAGCGTTAAAGCGGCTACTGGATCAATATTAGGATCACGAATAATATCTTCAAAATGCCATTGTACCGTATCTATCCAATTCTTAACATATAGTAAGTGTTCAAATTTATCTTTAGGAAAGGGATTGTTGATGGGTTGATCCACATTATCAAACTGGTGATAATCTTTGATACTTTGCTCGAAAACAGAATAGGCTAATTTTGAAAACATCTTTTATATTTTTATAGATACAAAGATACTTTTTATACTTTTATAAAAAAATTACACCTACAAAATCTACTTTAGTACTTGATAATCAAGTATTAAAATAAAAACAACAACAAATACCATCATGCAAATTCATCATTTATCTGAAAACAACAGTGTACTTAATCATTTTTTAGGTCAAATTCGAAACGTAAACGTCCATAAAGACAGTATGCGATTTAGACGTAATATTGAGCGCATTGGAGAAATCATGGCGTACGAGATGAGTAAAGAATTGCATTATAGAGAGGTTGCTATTGAAACGCCGCTTGGAGAAAAAAAAACCACTGAAATTTCAGATCAGTTAGTCATAGGTTCTATTTTACGTGCCGGACTACCTTTACATATGGGTTTCTTAAATTATTTTGATCAAGCCGAAAATGGTTTTGTATCGGCTTTCAGATTCCACCCCAACAACGATGATTATTTTGAGATAAAAGTGGACTACCAGGCCATTGCTGATTTTAATGATAAATACCTACTAATTGTAGACCCAATGCTTGCCACAGGCCAGTCTATTGTAGCCGTTTTTAATAAGTTGATGGAAACAGGCACACCCAAGGCTATTCATATTGCAGTAGTAATCGCCGCACCTGAAGGTATTACTTACCTCGAGCAACATTTACCTGATCATTGCCATTTATGGATAGCTGATCTTGACGAGAAACTGAATGAACACAGCTATATTGTTCCAGGACTAGGCGATGCAGGAGATTTAGCGTACGGATCTAAACTATAATTGAGAGAAAAAAGAGAAAAGACTGCACGCGATTAGTACAAACAAAACCATTTCTTGTTTAAGTTTAACCTGTGGGATTTCTATATGACTAGTTGCCAAAATTGCTAAAGGAGCTACAGTAAAAATTAGTAAATCGTTGCTCTTGTTAGCCGAAACAATAAAAATTAGCACACCAATAAAAAACGAGGCCACTACTTTTTTAAATGAGGTATGTAAAACTTGCGGTCTATTAGATAAACTAAGCAGCATAGAGGTTACAAAAAACAAAGCTGCTGTAGCGTAAATAGATAAAGCTCCGTTTTCATAGTTATTCTTAAAGTAATTTATTTCAAAACTAACACGTACTGCCCTATCTAAATAGTCTAGTATACTGAATTGAAATAGTAAAGACGTGAGTAGAAATAAAGTGGCAACCGCAAAAAATGCTATAAAAGGTAAAAACCAGTTTCTGTAATCTCTTGAAACGTGGAAAATGATAGAGATAAATACTAAAACCAAGTAAAGAATACTCCAAAATTGGAACAGCGACGCCACGATGATCCAAAAAGAAGCATCAAAAATTTTCTCCTTTGAAGCCTTTAAAGATTGAAGCGAAATTAAACGTCGAAAGGCCAAAAGAATAAAAAAGTTAGCGAGTACAAGCTTGACATTATCCAAGACAGAAGGAAAGAATAATAAAAGTAAAAAGTAAAACAAAACGGTGTAGGCACTGTCTTTACTAAGACCGTTTTTTCTAGAAATAAAGTTTGTCATAAAAATAGATCCCAACAAAACAGCTAGTATCCCAAACTTTTCAGCCAACAATAAAAGTGTAGTAGCCCCGCTTGAATCGTGAAATTGATAGACAAAAAAGAAAACTAGTATCAAAAATACTACTAAAGAGAAATTTAACGGTGTAGATTTTCTAAAAACACTTGTAATCATAAGGATATTTTATACTTTTGTGACTGTAAATATAATACTTGTTTAAAAAGTAAACCCTCAAGTTGAAAAGATTCTTAATAAAAGAGTTTTTTACGGTTAGAGGAATAAACACAACAAATTAATTTTTAACGATATGAAAGCATTTTTTGAAGGAATTCAATACCTATTTGTAAACATTTTATTTGCTCCTCTAGATTTTTTACGTTCATTAGAACTTTCGTCTTGGTTTGCAGCTAATACTATCAACTGGATTTTTATGTTTATTTGTGCTGCTGCGATGGTTTACTGGATCAAGCAACTGAGAATTTTTGATGAGGCAGGAACAGAAAACCAAGATACTACTGCTCATTCTTTCTTGAAATAAGACAAAAAAAACTAAAGGTTTTAAATAAAAAAACGAATTGCATTTTAAAATGCAATTCGTTTTTTTTATGTCCAATGAGTATGATTTTAAACTAAATCAAAACCGATATCTTTTCTGAAATTCATTTGATCGAATTTTATCTTTTCTATATTTTGATACGATTGTGCCAAAGCTTCTTGAAATGAATTACCATAAGACGTTATCGTCATAACGCGCCCTCCGTTACTCACTACGTTACCATTATCTAGTTTCGTTCCTGCATGAAAAACAATAGAGTTTTCAACATTTTCTAAACCGGTGATTACTTTCCCTTTTTCAAAAGCTTCAGGATAACCACCAGAAACTAACATCACGGTTGTTGCACTTCGATCATCCACTTCAAGAGTAATGGTGTCCAATTTTTCATTGGCTACAGCCAAAAACAATTCAACTAAATCATTTTTTAATCTCGGAATAACAACCTCTGTTTCTGGATCACCCATTCGCACATTGTATTCGATCACAATGGGTTCGTTATTAACATTAATCAAACCAATAAAAACAAATCCTTTATAAGGGATTCCGTCTTTTTGAAACCCTTCGATGGTTGGTTTTACAATACGTGTTTCGATTTTTTCCATCAAAACAGCATCAACGTACGGTACTGGAGAAACAGCGCCCATTCCACCTGTGTTCAGTCCTGTGTCACCCTCGCCTATGCGCTTGTAATCTTTTGCAGTTGGCAAAATTTTATAGCTTTTACCGTCCGTAAGTACAAAGCAACTTAACTCGATACCATCAAGAAATTCTTCGATTACTACTTTTGAGCTTGCTGCACCAAATTTTTGTCCCACTAGCATATTTCTCAATTCCTCTTTGGCTTCTGCCAAATCATGAATAATCAAAACTCCTTTTCCTGCAGCTAATCCATCTGCTTTAAGAACATATGGAGGTTGCAACTTTTCTAAAAAAGTACATCCTTGCTCCACAGTTTCAGCAGTAAAACTATCATATGCAGCGGTTGGAATATTGTGTTTTACTAAAAATTCTTTTGCAAACTCTTTACTACCTTCTAGTTGAGCGCCTAATTTTGAAGGCCCAATAACAGGAACATTACTTAATTGTGCGTCATTTAGGAAAAAGTCATAAATTCCTTGTACAAGCGGATCTTCGGGACCCACAACTACCATCTCGATGTTTTTTTCAATTACTAAAGCTTTTATAGCCTGAAAATCAGTAACAGCAATCGCAACATTAGTAGCAATCGTAGCAGTTCCTGCATTTCCTGGTGCCATAAATAGAGTGTCGCAAAGTGGGCTTTGAACCATCTTCCATGCAAATGCATGCTCTCTTCCGCCTGATCCTAATAGTAAAATATTCATCTGTAGTGTGTTTGTTTAGTTGTTTATCCCTTTGTACGGAATGCTGCAAAAATAATTGCTTTTACACGTAAAAAATAATTAATTTCTAAAAAGTTGTTCCATCCTTTCAATTCCAACAACATTAGCGCTATTTTTGAATAAATAAAATTACTGATGCTTCGTCTTTTTGATTTATCCTTGCAGCTTAATGGCTTTCCTATACAGAAAGCAAAAAAACAGTTTCAGGAAATAATCACTTTATCTGAAGATGATTTTTTGGCTTTCGCCGAAAATCAAAAAAGGGAAATACTTCATTTTCATCTGAATCATAATCCTTTTTACAGTGATTTTACCAAAAAAGCATCGTTTGAAAATTGGGAGGATGTGCCAGTTCTGACCAAGAAAGACCTACAAATACCGCTACAAAATAGATTATCACAAGGTTTTACAACCAAGAACAGCTATACTAATAAAACATCTGGCTCAAGCGGGACTCCTTTTAGTTTTGCCAAAGATAAATATACGCACGCGCTTACTTGGGCTTCTAATATACATCGTTTTGGTTGGTTTGACATTGATTTTAACAGCTCGTATCAAGCGCGATTTTATGGCATTCCGCTAGATTTTATTGGATATCGAAAAGAACGTTTTAAAGACTTTTTAGGCAAGCGGTATCGTTTTCCTATTTTCGATTTATCTGATGCTGTTTTAGAAACTATCGTTGCCAAATTCCGAACTGAAAAATTCGATTATATTAACGGTTACACTAGTTCGATTGTATTGTTTGCCAAATTTTTACGCCAACACAATCTACTATTAAAAACCATTTGTCCCAGCTTAAAAGTAGTAATAGTTACCTCTGAAATGCTTTTTGAAGAGGACAAGCTATTGCTAGAAACTCAATTTGGAATTCCAGTTGTTAATGAATACGGAGCATCCGAACTTGATTTAATAGCTTTTCAAAACCAAGAGGGCGAATGGCAAGTAAATGCTGAAACGCTTTTTGTAGAAATTCTAGACGAAAAAGATACCGTGTTGCCTTACGGCCAAAAAGGTCGCATTGTGATCACTTCCCTTTTCAATAAAGCACATCCTTTTATACGCTACGACATTGGTGATATTGGAATTCTTGATGAAAAAAGCACATTACAAAAACCCATTCTTAAAAGATTAATAGGCCGAACAAACGATATTGCTTTACTCCCTAGCGGAAAAAAGTCTCCAGGTTTAACTTTCTACTACGTTACAAAAAGTATAATAGAAGATGATGGTGCTGTCAAAGAATTTGTAATAACACAAACTAAGCTAGATCATTTTGAAATTGAGTACGTCAGCGAGACTGCATTAAATACTTCACAGATTCAGAAAATAGAGAAAGCCATTGCATTATATTTAGAACCTGGCCTACATTTTATTTTTACCAAAAGAGACTTCTTAGAAAGAACAAATCGTGGTAAATTAAAACAGTTTAGGTCCTTGCTTTAATCGTTTTACTGTACTTGGGTTTTATGAGAATTTGATTCCACAAAAAAACAAGCATGCATAAGGCTGAAACTAATGTCTTGTATCCGTGATATTGTTTGTAAACCGCATAATTATACTGAAGCAAATTGATCTTTGCTGTTGAAATCGAATTAGATCTAATTCTGTATGATGCTAAACTTTCAGGAACTGGTTTTGCTGTTTTAATCTTTTTTATAATAGTAAGCCACAACATCCAATCTTGTCTTTTTCTAATAGGTGAAATGGGCAATTTACCAAAAAAATCCACGTCATAAATTCCTGTGAGGTTGCCTACATAATTGCAAAAAAACAGCTGTTTGTAGGTCAAAATTTTAGGGGCTTGAACTTCTATATTCGTTAGATTTCCTCCCTCGTCAATACAGTCGTAAAACGAAAAGGTAAAAGGTATTTGATGAGTAAACATCCACTGAATTTGTTTTTCTAATTTATGTGGTTTCCATAAATCATCGGAGTCTAAAAAGGCTATGTACTTGCCTTTCGCTTTTTCTACGCCTAAATTTCGAGCTATACCAGTACCAGAGTTTACTCGCAATTTATAGAGTTGTATGCGATTATCACTAGCCTGAAATTCAGAGATAATTGCGACAGAGCCATCCGTGGAGCCATCATCAACTACAATAATTTCCCAATTGGCATAGGTTTGATTTTGGACAGACTGAATCGCTTCGGCAATAAATGGAGCGGAATTAAATGTAGGTATAACTATTGATACTAATCCTAAATCCATATTAATACGCTTTATCTTCTCCTTTGTAAATATTTACAAGAGTTTGGTAAATGATTTTTAAATCTAAAATCAAAGACCAATTTTCGATATAGAACACATCTAGTTTTACCCTATTAATCATGTCTGTATCCTTTACTATTTCTCCTCTATATCCGCTTACTTGTGCTAATCCTGTAATTCCTGGCTTAACAAAGTGGCGCTTCATGTATTTTTTTATTTTATTCCCATAGGTTTTATTCTGTGACCATAAATGCGGTCTTGGACCAACTACAGACATATCTCCAAGTAAAACATTTAGAAACTGAGGTAGTTCATCCATACTTGTTTTACGCATAAAACGTCCAATAGTCGTTACACGAGGATCATTTTTATAGGTTTCAATCTCCGTAGTCTCATTTTGCTTCATGGATCGAAATTTGTAGCAATTGAATTCATTTTCGTTAATACCGGGTCTTCCTTGCTTAAAAAACACAGGGCCTTTTGATTCTAATTTAATTAATAAGGCTAAAATAGGTGCTAGCCAGATCAAGATACCAAATACAACCAGTAACGAAAAAATTATATCAAAACTGCGTTTAAAAAACTTTACTGCAGGCTCGTCTAGAACTGTTTTGTGTAAGGACAATACAGGAAAGAAATCGTAATAATCAATTTTCAAATTCTTTTTAAAAACGTCCTTAGTATCTGGAATAAACTTGATTGTTTTGTAATTCTCATCGGCAAAGTCGATCAAATCTTTTAATCGTGCATTTGAAACTTCTTCTAATGAACAATAGATTTCATCAATCTTATTTTCGATTACAAATGACTTTATACTTTCTAGATTTCCTTTTATCTCCTGATTAATAACTTTATTAGAAAAGTAACCCATGAAAATGTATCCAAACCCTTTTCTGGATTCAAAAAGTTCCTTTAAATTAATGGCCTCGACACTGTGGCCTGCTATAATTACCTTTCTAATATTATTACCTGTTAATATCCTATACTGCTTTAAACAATAAAAAAGAATGAATTTGAAGATTGTAACAAAAAACATAAAACATAAAAAAAATGCAATAGCTATATCCAAATCAAATACAATCGTTTCTACAAAAGGAAAATAAGCAAGAACGAGCAGTAAAAAGAGAAAGCCTTGTTTTATAATTTTAGAAATAATCTGGATAAGAGTGGTAAACCGATACACCTTATAAAAGCCCACCATGTACGATAGAACAAGCCAACCTACAATTAGATAACTATAATGATATACACTTTGAGGCCTTGCAAATCGAAACCAATAGTAACAATTTATAGCTATAAGTAGCACATCTGTAAAAACAGCAATTGGCCTAATGTATTTAGAATATCTTCCTATTTGGGTGGCAGTCATATGGAGTTTTCCTGTTCTTTGAAAGCAGTTTGTTTATAAGGGGAATAAAAATTTTATTCAAATGTGATAGGCATTAATTCGTAGGTATCCTTATCTACATTTGACTATGCAAGGTATTAAAAAACATTTAACGAGCTAAACATTAAATAATAACTATGCAAATTAATTACTCCTTTGTAACTTATCTATTTTGTTTATTTTTACACAAATAATCAATTTTAATGTTAAAAGTTGTACATGTTGTAGAGGCTTTGGCTGGTGGAGTCAATACTTATTTCAAAGACCTATCTTGGTTTTTTGACAATGAACACGCACAACATGATATACACACTACAATTGTTTATAGTTCGAATCGTAAGGAAGTTGATTCAGATCAAATTAAACAAACCTTTTCTAAAACAGTTGTCCTAAAAGAACTGAGCATGATTAGGGAGTTTTCATGGATTGCAGATTATATAGCAATTGTTGAACTTACTAAATTCCTGAGATCTATACAACCAGATGTAGTACACTTACACTCTTCAAAAGCAGGAGTTTTAGGTAGAATTGCTTGCTTATTTCTGTCAAAAAAGGTAAAAATTTTTTACAGTCCACACGGGTACGCGTTTCTGCGAACCGACATCTCCTCTTCCAAGAAAAAAATTTACAAAGGAATCGAAGTAGTTTTCCAAAAACTATCTAATAACACAACCATTGCTTGTGGCGACACCGAATACGAGATTGCAAAAAAAATAGGCCCTACGTATTTAGTTCGTAATGGCATTGATACAAATCAAATACAAAAGCAAGCAATCGATCATACCAACAGCATCTTAACCATTGGTATTGTTGGTCGTATAACAGCCGCAAGAAACCCAGATCTCTTTAATGAAATTGCACTTCAAAACCCAAATTATCATTTTGTTTGGATTGGTGATGGCGAATTAAAAAACAATCTTACAGCTCCAAATATTACTATTACAGGCTGGTTTTTAGATCAAAAAGAGGCCATGCGTGAGTTGAATAAACTAGATATTTACATGCAAACCTCACTGTGGGAAGGATTACCAATTGCAGTCCTTGAAGCTATGGCGTTGCAAAAACCAGTTTTGGCTACTAATATTATAGGTAATAAAGATGTGGTTGTACCAAATGAAACTGGTTTTTTGTTCGAAAGCATATCTGAAGCTAATAACTACTTAGCAACCTTACAAAGTAAAGATGTACGGGATACAATAGGTAAAAACGGACTGGCTCGATGTCAAAAATTATTTAGCAACGAAAGGAAATTTAAAGAATTGATTGCGCTTTATCACCTTTAATTTTCTGTTGCAGCCAATAACTAATAAATATTGCAAACCAAAAACCACTAAAAACAATACCATCAAACCGAAGTAAAAAGTCATCGACACAATTGGAGGTAAAAAACAATACAAAAAAAGACAATATCACAGGTTGTCTCAAATTTATTCCTAAATAAGCTATTCCTGACAGATAAATTAAAACTACAATAGGTCCTAGAATACCATATTTTATAAAATAATCTAAAAATTGATTGTGGGTGGGGAATTCATATTTAGCCAAGAACTGCTGGTTAGTTTGCTTGTAATAAGCAGTTAAAGCAGGTTTCGATTGAGAAGCTCCTACCCCAAAAGGAAGGTTTTGAACTCCCAACTCCCATGCTGATTTCCAGATTGAAAGTCTCGTAACAAATGAATTAAAAACGGTAGCTTCTGGATTTTCTATGTCATCAAGTTTGCCTATCTTATCCATATGGGCAAAGGTTACATTATTGTATTTATAGGCCATATAGCTGTTGTTTTTGACATAAATACTTAAAACAATACTCAAAATCACGACCGACAGTAGACTACTTTTTATTGTTTTTTTTATATTAATATGATCTTTTATAGCATAGAAAAAAACAAGTAGCATACCCAAAATTACATTGAGCAAGGCCAATCGTGTATTTATGAACAATACCAAAAATAAAGAAATAATAAAATTACTAATGCGGAATAACTGTGTTTTTGTTTGCTTATTTTCCTTAAAAGATTGAACCGTTAAGTAAATAAAAATAATAGTTACAAAAGCAAGGTGCATGTTTAAAGCAGGTGCATGAATACCGATACTATTTGAAAAAACATAACCCATTTCCCATAAATCTATCCCACTTTGATACTTAGCTATTAATAGCGGATTATTTAATACAAAAAATAGTAAGAACAGGGATACTATACTCATCGTTGCAATAGCATAGTACTCGATTAAGCTAGCGAATTGAATTCTATGATAATTACCAATGATGAACCATGAAAATAGCGCAAGAGAAACATATTTTTCTACCACTTTAACCTCGTCGATATAGGAGTCAGTGTTGAAAAAGAACAATAGTTCTAACAGTAAGGGTGAGAGCAGCACAATTCGTAAAACAAAAGCCTCTTGTACCTTTGCAGTTTTTTTTATAAAAATTAAATTAAAAACTGTAAAAATACAGAGCAACCAAGTACATGGAACTCTAAAGATAATTCCAGCTCCTATAAAAAGTAAAAAGAGATTGAATATTTGATTAAAGTTTTTCTCTGAAATAGTCATAGTATAAAGCATAATAGATTAAAGGAAAAACTCCTATTTTATGTCGGATAGCGGTTCCTAAATCGGGCTCAAATACACCTTGAACTATAAAATAAGAAAATAGTATTAGTAATAACCATAATTCATAGTGCTGTTCTCGTCTGTTTTTTAAACATCGTGAAAGTCTTACTATCAGAATATAAAATAATAAAAGCTGCCAAATGACAAAGGCTAAAATTTGCGGCGACAATAGATGCTTTAAGCCATTTATTGGCACATTGACGGTGACAAAACCGTACACAATACCAACAGCTTCTCCATACCAAGTGTCAGGTTTAATGGGAGAGCTTATTATCGAATTAGCGTCTTGCGAATTCAGTCGATCCAAATTTACCACTTCCCTACTACTTTCTGAAAGGTATTGCCCTTTTACAATTCCGTAGTTCAATGATAAGAAAAAAGCAATACACAAACCATAAAATAAGATGGAAAGTGTTTTGTTCTTTAATTTTATAAATCCTACAGCATACATCCCAACTGAAATTATGGGAATTAATAAAAAATAAGGACGATAAAAAATTCCAAAAAGGAGGAGCAATAGCATAGAGTACACTATAGAATGCTGAAAAGAAATACGATCACTTTTAAAAATAAATACAAGTACCGATAAATATAAATAAGTGATAAACTCCTTTGAAGGCATAGACATAAATACTGCGATCATAAAAAAACCCAAGTAAACCAAAACATTTTTTATTGTAATGATGTGAAAATTACTAGGAATAGCAATTTTGTATATAACATAAATTAAAATAGGATACTGAATTAGTCCAATAATAGGAAAGGGCAAATATCTTAAATACGTTAATTTGTAAAAAAGAATCGTGAGCGGATAACTTCCTAAAAATCCAATCTCGTTTCCTTTGTCATAAGCAATAAGTGTAGCATCATAGAAAAACTTTTTAGGTAAGACATAAAATGCCGCAACAGCGACTAGAAGATTACTCAAAAATAACAACAAAAAAGCGGCTTTACTTTTAGCTAATTTTAACTGCATCATTTATAATTTTGAATACATTTTAATCTGTTTATTTACCATAAACGCTACGTCATATTGCGAAGCCCTTTCAAGCCCGCTACCAACCCTTTCATTGTAATAATCATCGTTAGAAAGCAACTGCTCTACGTGGTACGCTAATTGTTTTTCGTCTCCCACTTTAAACAAAAGTCCAGCACCCTTTACGATTGTATTTAAAGCTACAACATCACTCGCTATAACTGGCTTTCCGGCCGCCATTGCCTCGATAGCTGTTAATGAAAACCCTTCGTACTTTGATGATACAATTGCAATATCAGCCATTTGAATAAGCTGAGGAACATCCATACGAACTCCTAAAAAAACGACCCGATGGCTAATGTTTAACTGTTTGGTCAAATTAATACAATCTTCTTGTTGCGCACCATCACCAACTAATATAAGTCGAATATTGTCAGGTAAATACAACAGGGATCGAATTACTGTTTTTTGATCTTTAGGATCCTTAAAACTTGCAACTTGGATGAGGATTTTAAGAGCAGTAGTACCTCCCGGAAAGAAAACCATCTTTTGAGCGGGAACACTATTTCTAAAAGTATCAATTGCAACACCATTAGGTATCAACTCAATTGTAGAATCTAGTTTGGTATGCGCTTTTATCACCTCAACAACTTCCTCTGAAATGGCTATTATTTTGCTGTACTGCTTATAAAAAAAAGGGTCTAATTTTTTGAAAAAGCTACTTTTAATTCTGCGTCCAGAGGTGCTATGCTCTGTGTAAACTAATTTAATTTTCGATCCTGATAAAAATTTTGCAATGACCACCCAATATTGAGTAGGAAACAAATGAACATGAGCGATATCATATCTCTTTAAAAAAGTAATGAGCTTAAATATAGCGATGGGATTGTAAGCTGAAGTCAAACCTAAAGAGTGGATCGTGCAACAATTTATAGATCGCAAGGCTTTCATAAATGGAAAATCGAATCCATTTAATACAATCAAATCTACAGTCACATTTTTTTTAGAATATAGAGGCAGGGTATCCAGCAACAACTTCTCGGCGCCACCTGACTCTAAACTATTTATAATGTGTACTATTTTCATCTCTAAGTTATAATTCTTTTAGGAGTTAGTTCTAAACTATTCTAGCTCAAGAAAACAATAATTTTGTCTCTCTTGTAGATTACAATTGCTGAACATAAATTCCAAAACACAGCACTAATCACAAACGCAATTGCAGCACCAGTCATGCCATAAATAGGTATTAAAAATCTATTAAATCCTAAGTTTAGTAGTACTGCTAGCAACACTATTATCTGAAAAACATGTTGTCTGCCTGTCATATTTAAATATACGGGAGCAGATCCAAACGCAGAACATAGTACTTGTCCAATGGTTAATATAAGTAATGCTTCCCTAGCCGCAAGGTAGTCAGGTCCAAAAAAACCTAAAATAAAACTAGAGAAAAAACAGATAAATAATGCAGCAGGTACTGTTAAGGCAAAAATTAAGCGCGAACTATTTCTAATTATTTTTTTTAACTCTTCCCTATTTTGTTTAAAGTGGTGTTCCGCTATTTTTGTCGAAACTGTAATGTTAACCGTAACAATGATCATAGACAAAATAGTCATAAGTTTCACTGCTAAGGAATAAAATGCAATAGTGGCGTCATCTCTGTATTTTTTCAAAAACAAAATATCAAAACTAAGTAATAAAAACAAAGCCATACTGCTAATTGCAATGGGATATGATCGAGTTACAATCTCTTTATAGGAAGTAGGAAGTGCGGCAGAGACCTCCTGATTTCTTGAAAAATAATAATAAACAACTAGAGTTGTAATAAGAGATAACACTAAGAAACCTCCTAAAAAAACAGGTACTAAATACATTTCCTTATTAATGTAATTTATGACAATAGCACCTATTATCATTGGGAAGTACTTGATTGAGTTTCTAAATAACTCAGCAACATATAAATGATCTAAAGCTCTAATTAGCTCGATATTTAGGGTGGTAATAGCGTAGAAAAACAAAATTATTGTAGCTTGATATAAAAGCGTGTAAACTCCTTTATCCTCAAAAAAAGAATCTACAAACGATTCATTAACCGCAAGTACGATGACAAATAGAATAATTGACATCATTAAAATGATAGCTACCATTTTTAGATAAATACTTTTCAATGACGACAAGACAGTAGCACCTTTGAACTTACCTCTAAAATACAATATAGATTGGTCACAGCCTAACAAACAAATACTGCCTATAACAAACAAATATGCACGAACAAAATCGTATTGGCCTACAATTTTTGGACTAAAATTATTTGTTAGAAATAAGGTAAACCCAAACAAAATTAAGACCCCAATAACCCTTAAAATCAATGTCACCAGACTTTGCTTAATCAAAGAGTTTTGCTTTAGTACCTGTATATAATGGCTAATTGATTTAATCATACATACTCTTATTAGTTTGTTTATATATGCATGATTGAAAAATATTACTGCGCTGCGTGTTTTGCAGATTGACTTTTGTAAAAAGAAATAAAGAGTTGTGTCAGTACAAAAAAGACTAGCAAGACGAAGGGTAAAATAAATTTTAATTTGCCATTCGAAAATTTATTGTTTTTGATATTTAAAACCACCGAATTATCGTTTATAATTTTCTTGGAATTAAACAGTTTCATCTTTAATGCCGCCATCGTACTAGACAAAGTATCTTTAGTTTTAATGATATTATCTAACTGATTGTTCTCATTATAATACATCATCTTATCGTTTTTAATAACACTTTCTTTATTCGTGGTATACGACTTGATGATTTCATCAATTTGCAAAATAATATCTTCTTTTACTTTAATTTTTTGCTGAATATTAGCTACAGCAATCTTTTGTACATCTGCATAGTACCTATTTGTGTTTAAATAGCGAAGTAATGGATCGATAATATCATTTTGAGTAGTTGTTCCCTCAGTAGATACAATTATAGTATGAAAATTATAGTTTTTGCTAGTAGTAGTCTCTTTTACAACTGTTTTTAAATCACCGTTTTGAGCTAGTAATGCTAACAACTCAAAGTTTTGATCATTACTACTGATTAGTTTGTAAATATCAACAACGGGTTCGATCTTTATTGATCGCAAACTACTGTATTTATGTAGGCCTACTGAATTTAAAAATGCGGTATCTCGCTCTGCAATTTTTGATGTTAGCAGATCAATCTTAGCATACAAGTAATCAGTTGATTTAAAATTAGGGGCAACAATAATATGATGATCGTATTGTTGTTGTGTTTTGTCTAAATACAGCCCTACCCCAAAACCGAGAAGTATCAAAACAAATACGATGATCGCATTTTTTACAAAAAAATAAATCGAAAGAAATAACACTCGATTAATCCATTGAAAAAAATCACCTACTTTCTTGAATATAACAAACAAATCAATTTCTTGATTGTCTTGATTTTGGGGTACGTTTGTACTCATTCGTGATTTATTTAGAATTGAATATCTGTTCCAATATTTTGATAGTAATCAAATAAGTAGGTTTTACTCCTGTGGTTCCTAATCCGCCTGAAGCAAGCGTGCTTCCTGTTTCTAAAGGATTATCTGATGCATAATACGCATATCGTACTTTGATGTCCTGAGGCACACTTTTTCTAATTTTCGAAGCAGATTGTATTGCTTTTTGGTAATAAGAACCCTCCATCTCTAAACCAATAACGCCCCAAGTTGATTGATGAAAGAATTTTAGTAAATCTCTATTTTGCAATGACGTACCTAAAACAGTTACCATTGGTCCTGCAAAAACAGCGATATCATTCCCTTCAAACATTTCGGCATTTAATTCATTTTCAAAAAAGTAATTATCAGCTGTTCCTTCATTTATGTGCGCATTCGGAATCATGATATCTCCTTTTCCGCCTTCTAGAATTCCAGCTTTACCCATGATCGAAACCGACTCAACATTTAATAAAGTATCTTTTTTATACGGTTTTAAAAGCTCATCAATTGTCTCGTAAGCTTGCTCACCAAAAGCGTAATCCATTACTATTAATACAGGTTCTTGCCCTTCAAACTTTGCGTTAGGAAACGATGATTTAGCCCAATTAATTTTTGCAGTATCAAAAATTTGAACATCAATATTAGTTCCTGAAGCGTCCGGTATTGAAATCATACCGTGTTTAAGTGCCACTTCTTCTACTTTGTTTCGCACTTCATGTGCACTAGACTTACTTAACTCTTCGTAAATAAAAAAATCTGCTTTGTCTTTAAACTGTGTTTTTAGTACCGTGGTGGCAAAAATAGAGTTCATCACAGAGTGCATATTCGCACTAATAACATGAATAGGACGTTCTAATAATCCGTTTTCTTTTAAAACTTCCTTGATGTTTGTAGCCCAAATTTCTCCATGAATGTGGTGCCCTAAACGTTCTCTTAATATAGGGCTAAAAGTAATTGTACGTTTGTTATTATCTACAATTTCATCAATCGCTAGTTTCCCTAACCAATAAATTACATGTAAAAATCGGTCTGGTGCAGCCTCAGATCCAAAAGCGTCGTATATATTTAAGACCTCTTCAAAAGTTCGACCTAAAATATTAGCTGCATGAGAAATTGCTTTTTCTTTTTCGACTAAAGGCAGTTTTTTAGTTTGAGAAACGGCTTGCTCTAGTTTCATCCAATCGCGTGAAACCTCACCTGCTTCGTCCAATAAAACTCTATTTCTAATTTTGTGAGACTCAATGAAGATGAAAGTCAAATGCGTCAAAATATCATAAATATCTGAGCGACCACGTGTAATTTCTACATTCATTTGCTCCTCATCAATTCGGTAACAATTACGTCTTCTTTTTGGAGGGACAATCGCTTTAAAATGGGATCTTGAATACCCTTCGTCAGAGGTTAAATTGATAAAACGACATTCTTCTATTCCTACTGGTAATCGTTCTATAACGTATAATAATCCGTTTAATTCTACTTTTTCTTCCGCTATATTCCCGTATATTTCAGGGCGTAAAGCCAGTAATGCTTCACGCAAAGTTTCACCAGAGATTCCCATTGGTTTGTAAAATCCACGGTTAAATAAGTGACGCATGGTAATGTACAATTTTTCAATTGCTGCTGATGATTCTTGCGCTCTAGAGCGTGATATGTTTTTAGTTTCTTTCATTTCTTCTAATTTTCTAACCTGCAAAGGTAGGTGTTTTATTTCAAGTTTAATAAATCTACAATCTTCCTGTTGTCTGACAGTCTCGGAATCTTGTTCTGTCCTCCTAGTTTACCTATTGATTTCATATAGTCCTGAAAACCATTTTTGGCCACAGCCGTTATAACAACTTTTCTCAAAATATTACCGACAATCAGGTCGTCATAATAGATGTTTTGTTTGCGCATGGCGTTATCTATTGCTTCTGCAAAAGCGGATTTGTCCTCTGGCTCCTGCTCAAATTCAATGAACCACTCGTGGTAAGGTAAACCGCTAGAAGGATTTATTTGCGGCGCGACAGTAAATTCGTTGACCCGCACATTTGTTCCCTCCATGGCTTCTTGTAATGCACTCTCGACCTCTTTACCAATGACATGCTCGCCAAAAGCAGAAATGTAATGTTTGATTCGGCCTGATACAATAATTCGGTAAGGCTTTAAAGAAGTAAATTGAACAGTATCTCCTATATTATACCCCCAAAGTCCTGCATTAGTTGAAATTATTAGAACATAATTTATGCCCAGCTCTACCTCACCAATGGTATAACGTCTAGGATTTTCACTGTAAAATGTGTCACTTTTTACAAATTCATAAAAAATCCCTGCGTTTAAAAGGAGTAACATTCCTTTTTCCTTCTGCGAATCCTGGTACGCAAAAAATCCTTCCGAAGCAGGAAAAAGTTCGATACTATCTACTTTACGACCAATCAGATTTTCAAATTTGGCTCGATACGGTTCATAGTTCACTCCGCCATAGATGAACAAATTAAAATTTTTAAAAATCTCACCTACGGGCTTTCCTCCTTTTTGTTCTAAGCGTTCAAAATACATTTGCACCCAGGACGGAATTCCAGAAATCACGGTCATGTTTTCTTTAAAAGTTTCGTCTACTATAGCGTCAATTTTAGATTCCCAATCCTCAATACAATTGGTTTCTAATGAGGGCATGCGATTTTTTTGTAAATACTTAGGAACAAAATGGGCTACAATTCCAGATAAACGACCAAATTGTATACCGTGTTTTTCTTCTAAAACGGGACTTCCTTGCAGGAAAATCATTTTTCCATCTACAAAATCTGCCTTTCCCGTTTCATGGATATAACTTAGGATGGCATTACGAGCTGCCTGAATATGATACGGCATCGATTCCTTTGTTAAAGGAATGTATTTAGCACCAGAAGTCGTTCCAGATGTTTTAGCGAAATAAAGCGGCTTACCTTTCCATAGCACATTTTCCTGTCCGCTTACTACTTTGTCAACGTAGTGTTTTAGATCTTCATAATCTCGAACAGGAACTTGTTTTGCAAAATCAGTAAAGGATTTAATTGTATCAAAATGATGGTCTTTACCAAAATCAGTTTCCTTAGCCTCTTGAATCAACTGATGGAACACAGCCTGCTGCGTAGCCACGGGATTATTGACCCAGGCTTGGGTTTTATTGAAGATATGACGAGCAAAAAGTTTTGCTGCAATTGCTTTTATTGACATGATTTACTTTTAATTTATAGCCTAATGCTGGAATATCGATTAGTATTATCAAGATTGATACTACAATCTATTGAACCAAAAGCTACTTTTGAACTTTCTTTTTACTTTTAGAAACATCTGCCTTTTTATCCTCTAGTTCCACTTCCTTTCTTAATTGTAGTTCTTCCTCTGATGCAGTTAGTTTCAATTTTGGCACATCCTCATCTGAAGCTGCTAAAATAGAGTCTTTATTAAATTTTGCATACTCAAGTTGTCCGTTTAACACTTTTTGAATGGACTGAATGTAGGCTTCGTTTTTCTTTAGTGCGTTGGTTAAAGAGTCTGATTTTAGGGCTAATATTGTAGCGTCTTTTTTAAGTTTAGTAGAGGAATATCCCGGAATGTATTCCCGCAAAGGCGTAAAAGCAATGATAAAAGTAGTGATTGAAATAAGTAAAATTGCTCCAAGAGTTGCTACTACAAAAACGTTCATTAAAGTCAACTTTAAAGAAAAGGTTTCTTCAAATGTATCCTCATTCAAAATGACCAATCGGTTTTTAGTGAATAATTTACTGTGAAGTTTCTTTCTTTTTAATCGTTTCTCAGGCATTTTTTTTCTTTATATGACAAATATAATAATTAATGTCAATGATAGTGCTTTCGTGCCTTAGTTCAGTACTAAAGGGTGTTTAAAAACGTTTTTAATATATTTTTAACTTTACATACTTTAAATAAGTCCTATGAAATGAATGCACGTACAGTTATTCTATTTACCTTTGCAGCTACATTAATTACAAATTTGCCTCGGCAATAAATTATTCAATCATGGGAAGATTTGGTGTTACAGAAATCCTAGTTATTTTAGCAGTGGTTTTATTACTTTTTGGAGGTAAAAAAATTCCAGAATTAATGAAAGGATTAGGTAGTGGAATTAAAGAATTCAAAAACGCAGCTAAAGAAGATCAGCCAGCTGACAAAAAAGAAGATACTAAAGAGTAAACTCTAACGATTCAATTTAAACAAATAAGACGGTTTAAATAAGGCAATCCCAAATTCCAATTCCTGGTGTTTGGGATTTTTTTTGTCTAAGCTTTTCTGCTTAGAGTCATTAAATTATAAGTTTGGTCCTAAAATGATAAAGAATAGAAAATAATATTTAACTTTGTTTAAACTATTTTTAACTTTATTAAAATGAAACTACCCATTGTTTGCCCGAGTTGTGAAAACTCGCTGCGAGTTAGTCAGATGAAATGCGACCAATGCCAAACAGATGTGAACGGTAATTACGAGTTACCTCTTTATTTAAAATTAAACAGAGATGATCAAGATTTCATACTCGAATTTTTTCTGAGCAGCGGCAGTATCAAAGAGATGGCCAAACAAGCAGGCAATTCCTATCCCACCATGCGAAACAAAATGGACGACCTTATTGAAAAAATTAAGAATTTAAAATCATAATGATGAATTGGCAAACTCTTTCTAATCCATTTTCAAAATTTTCCGAAAAACAATTATTTCTCTTTGGATTATTATTTTTTAGCATCAATTCATTGGTCTGCTTTTATACTTCTACAAAAATGGATAGTATTTTTCATTTTTCTCCACAAAACAATCTTTCGCTCTCCGGCGCTTTTATTTTCGTTAGTGTTAGTCATGCATCAGCAATTCTTTTTCTTTTTTTACTAGCGCTTCTAGTTAATAAAAAAACTCGTTTTATTGATATTTTAAACACCGTACTACTGTCACAAGCACCTAATTTTATGGTATTGCTTAGCATCAAATACAGCGGTTTAGAAACACTCGCCAATAATATAAATACAACTGATGGATCACCTCCCTCATTGGATTTAAATGCAATTGCTATTATCCCTTTTGTTGTTGGTATCTGTTTAATGCTTGCATTGATTGTATATGGATTTGTACTAATATATAATGGTTTCAAAACGGCTACCAACCTAAAAAAAGGATACCAAATCGCCCTATTTATAATTTCACTATTTCTATTTATAACTTTTCATCAGGTTTACATTCAATACTTAAATCTATAATATCGAATTGTAATTTCAAACAAAAATTAACACTATGAAAACAAAACTTTTAATTCTTTCGCTATTAAGTATGCAATTCCTTTTTGCGCAAGAAATCACAGGATCTTGGTCTGGTGAACTTAACGTTCAAGGGATGTCACTACCACTAATCATTCACATTAAAAAAGATGTAAATGGACTTAGTTCTACTATGGATAGTCCTAAACAAGGGGCTACTAATATTCCACTTGGCACTACTACATTTGTTGATAATCAATTAGCAATAAATGCACCTGCTTTAGGTTTAAGTTATTCTGGAAAATTTAATGCTGATACTTTTGAAGGTACGTTCAAACAAGGCGGAATGGAGCTTCCAATGACACTTTCACGACAAAGTGAAGCTATAAAAACAGTAAACAGACCACAAACACCAAAAGGACCTTTTGATTACACAATTGAGGATGTTAGTTTTACAAACACAATTGATAAAAACACGCTAGCCGGTACCCTTACAACCCCAAAAAACTTCAATAAAAAATCGCCAATACTTATAATGATAACTGGTTCTGGTAATCAAAACCGAGACGAAGAACTTTTTGATCACAAGCCTTTTGCAGTAATTGCTGATGATTTTGCCAAGAAAGGAATCGCTACGCTACGACTTGATGATCGTGGCATAGGAGGTTCTTCTAAAGGCGCTGGCACTGATACATCAGCTAACTTTGCTACTGATATAAATGCTGCTCTATTTTTTTTAACAAACAAAGGTTATACAAATATTGGATTAATTGGCCATAGCGAAGGTGGTATGATAGCGCCTATGGTTGCCACTAACTCAAAAAATGTGCGCTTCCTCGTATTAATGGCTGCTCCTGCTACCCCAATTGATGAATTACTCGTAGAACAAAATTATTTAGCTGGAAAATTAGCTGGAATGAGCGAGGAAAAACTACTAGAAAATAAAAAAATAAATAAAAATATTTACAGTTTTATAATGAAGTACTCGGGTACAAATTATGAAAAAGACCTCCGTTCCTTTTTAGAGAAAGAGGGACAACTAGTTGATGAAGCCGTTTTGAGTCAAATGAAAAATCCATGGTTACTATATTTCTTAAAATTTAATCCTGACACTTATTTATCAAAAGTTACAATTCCAGTATTGGCGATTAATGGAAGTCTTGATTTTCAAGTTCCCGCCACAACAAATTTATCTGCTATTAAAAATTCTTTAACTAAGGCTAAAAACAAAAACTTTGAAACATTTGAATTTAAGGGAATGAACCATCTTTTTCAAGAATGTAAAACGGGAGCTTTCTCAGAATATGAACAAATAGAGCAAACCGTCTCGCCTCAAGTACTCGATAAAATGAGTTCTTGGATTCTGAAATTATAAACTAAAAGTCTCGAGATAATCGGGACTTTTAGTTTTTTCGATTTTTATAATTGAAAAAGGGTTGTGTAAAAAATGCTATCCAAGAAATTACCAATTTATTACTGCTGAAAACAATTTCATTCCAACTCAAAAAAAATTAAAAACTCTTATTTAGAATTAATCTTAATTATGTATGTTTGCACTTTGAAATAGTAAAACAATTTTTAAATTATAAACGGTTATGACAAAAAAGAAGAAATCAAACAACCTCATGCGAATTATTCACAGATATTTAGGGTTTTTCCTTGCGGGAATAATGGCAGTTTATGCCTTAAGTGGGATTATTTTAATCTTTAGAGATACGGATTTTCTTAAGCAAGAAAAAAAGTTTGCTGTAACAGTCGCAACCACTCTAAGTGGTGAGGATTTAGGTAAAGCATTAAAAATTAAAAAATTTAAAGCAGACCGCGAGGAAGGTGATGTTATTTACTTTAAAGAGGGAACGTACAATAAAAAAACAGGAGCTGCAGATTATAAATTGACTAGTCAACCCCTTATAATAGAAAAAATGACTCATTTGCACAAAGCAAAAACAGGAGATCCATTGTTCTTTTTAAACATATTCTTTGGGTTATCTTTGTTCTTTTTTGTAGTTTCTACATTTTGGATGTTTACACCGAAAACTACTATTTTCAAAAAAGGAATGTACTTTACCGCTGGTGGAATTGTGCTTACTATCATCATGTTATTTTTGTAGTAATTCAACAAATTATACCTATGAATGGAGAAACCATCTTTTTAAAGGATGGTTTCTCTATTTTAATTAGTACTATTGACTTTTTAAATCACCATCGTCAACTGAATCCTTTTTCTATCTTCATCGACCTCGGTGACTTTTACGGTTACGTGTTGGTGTAACTTCACGACTTCGTTTACGTCGCTTACAAAGCCTGCTTTGAGTTGTGAGATGTGTACCAAACCACTTTCTTTGACGCCTATATCTACGAAACAACCAAAATTGGTGATGTTATTTACTATTCCTGGTAGAATCATTCCTGATTTAACATCTTTAATCGTTTTTACATTAGGATCAAATTCGAAAACTTTAGCCGCTTTTCTGGGATCTAATCCTGGTTTTTCTAACTCTTTGATGATGTCTTTTAAGGTTAGTAGACCAATTTCGGGTGTGATGTAATTCTCCGGTTTGATTAAGGCCGTTTTTTCTTTATTGGCAATTAAATCATTTACTGTCAATTTTAAATCCTTGGCCATTTTTTCCACAATTTTGTAAGCTTCTGGGTGAACCGCTGAATTATCCAACGGATTTTTAGCATTCGAAATTCGGATAAACGCAACTCCTTGTTGGTATGCTTTTTCGCCCAAACGAGGGACTTTTTTCAGTTGTTTTCTATCTTCGAATGGACCATTTTCTGAGCGGTAATTCACAATGTTTTCGGCTAGCTTCTCTCCTATTCCACTCACATAACTCAACAAATGTTTACTCGCTGTGTTGATGTTGATCCCAACCGAGTTCACACATCGAATCACTGTATTATCTAACTCTTCTTTCAATTTATTTTGATCCACATCATGCTGGTACTGCCCCACTCCAATGGCTTTTGGATCAATTTTTACCAACTCGGCCAACGGATCAGACAATCGTCTTCCAATAGAAACCGAACCACGAACAGTTACATCATAATCTGGAAATTCTTCTCGAGCTATTTTCGATGCCGAATAAACTGAAGCTCCAGCCTCAGAAACAATAAATACTTGCACCGGTTTATCAAAAGCAATTTTCTTGATGAAGAATTCGGTTTCGCGTGAAGCGGTTCCGTTTCCTATGGAGATCGCATCAATTTTATAGGCATTGACCATCGATTTGATCTTTTTCATAGCCATAGCCGTTTCGTTCTGTGGCGCGTGTGGATAGATATTTTCATTGTATAATAAATCTCCTTTTTCGTCCAAACAAACCACTTTACATCCCGATCTAAAACCAGGATCAATCGCTAGAATGCGTTTTTCTCCTAATGGTGGTGCCAACAATAACTGTCCCAAATTACTAGCAAAAACTTGAATCGAATTAGCATCTGCCTTTGCTTTAGCTTCTTGGAGCGCTTCGTTAGAAATCGCTGGATTTAGTAAACGTTTGTAACTGTCTTCAATCGCCAATTGCACATGTGGTGTACTCGCGCTTTGACCTTTCAACACCACTTCATCAATTATAGCATACGCATCATCAATATCAACTTCGACTTTAAACTTGATAAACCCTTCGTTTTCGGCACGAAGCATTGCCATTAAACGGTGAGAAGGTGCTTTTGTCAACGGCTCTGACCAATCAAAATATTGATTGAATTTTTGCGCTGCCTCGTCGTCTTTTTTAGTTTTAACAACCTTAGTGGTGATTGTTGCTTTTCGTTCATATAAACGACGTAATTGTTTTCGAACATAAATATTTTCATTAATCCACTCGGCTACAATATCTCTTGCACCTTGCAGCGCGGCTTCTTCGTTTATTACATTTTCGTTCAAATATTTAGTCGACAAGAAATCAACATCATCTTTACCTTGCGCCATAATGATTTTGGCCAACGGTTCTAACCCATTCTCACGAGCGACATCAGCCTTGGTTTTTTTCTTCTTTTTGAAGGGTAAATAAAAATCTTCCAGTTCTTGTAAATCAAAGCTTTTATCAATTTTTGTAAACAAGTTTTCGTTCATGGCTCCTTGCTCCGTGATCGATTTTAAAATTGCTTCTTTACGTTTTACAATCACTTCGTATTCCTTTTGAAGCTTGGCTATGCTTTCTATTTGTACTTCGTCTAGATTTCCTGTAGTATCTTTTCGATAGCGCGATATAAACGGAATCGTACAATCTTCTTGCAATAATTGAACTGTTTTTTGAATGTTGATTGCTCCTGTAGCAACTGACTTAGAGATGAATTGTATGTTGTTCATTTTAATTTTTTTCGGACAGCTAAAATAATATCTTTGAAACTTAAATTAAGTTAAATGTCTATTTTATTCTGCTGTTTTTTGATTGTATCTATTCTTGGATTTGTCAGTACGGGTTACGATAAAAACTTGGCAAAAAAACGCAAAAGAAGAATTCCTGAGAAAACTCTTTTGAGCATCGCTGCACTTGGAGGAAGCTTAGGTGTTGGCATTGCCATGTTGGTTTTTAGACACAAAACGGCAAAAGCTACTTTTTTATGGAAGTATTTTGGAGTGCTACTTTTGCAGATTTTTTTTATCTACTTTTTTTTGACTTTAAAGTAATCCTTTTAAACTTGTTTTAGTTTAACTTAATTAGTACAAACAAAAAACGAGCTACATATTACAATGCAACTCGTTTTAAATAGAGGATTTACCTCAAAAATAAAACTAAAAAAGTACTTATGAACAAGCAATTTTATTCACTCTATTTTGATGTCTTCCACCTTCGAACTTAGTGTTCAAGAACGTATCTACTATTTCTACCGCTTGTTCGATTGATGTAAAACGTGCAGGAATACTCACCACATTAGCATCGTTATGTAAACGTGTCAAATAAGCAATTTCTTTAGTCCAACATAAACCTGCTCTTACGCCTGCGTGTTTGTTAACTGTCATGGCAATACCGTTACCGCTTCCGCAAATAACAATTCCATAATCGGCTTTACCTTCTTCAACATCTATAGCTACAGGATGACCAAAATCTGGATAATCTACAGAATCTACCGAGTCTGTACCGTAATTAGTAACTTCGTACCCTTTTGCTTCTAGCATTTTAACTATTGCTTTTTTGTATTCTGGACCGGCGTGATCGTTTCCAATTGAAATTTTCATTGAATTATATATTAAGTTGTGTATTGCAAATTTACCAAAAGATAACTACATATTTTAAAGCACTTTTTATTTGTTTTTACTATTGTAAAGTTTCTAGTTATTCAACCACTTAAGTATCACCAAAACAGAAATTTATGAGGTTATTAACAATTTATGCAAATATACAAATCATTGATAATCAGTTAATAATTCGAAAATAAAATGTTAATATTTTGCATTGTTAATAGTAAAATGCAAATGCTTGATATTCAGTTAACTTTAATTTAACATTACATGTTAATAAGTTCGGATAGAATATTAGAAGTATTTTTTGGTTCTTAAAATAAAAAGACTAATCCAAAACCCACTTTTAAAAACCTAATTTAGTTTAGCTAATTTTTAGAAAAGTTATTAATACTAAACTGTGGTTTGTCAACATAATTTTAAAAAATACTTATTTACATTTTCTATTATTTTTAGTTTATCAACCATTGTTAATTAAAATTGAATATCGTTTGAAAACAAGAACTTTAAGAATAGATAAATATGTTAATAACTCGATATAAAAGAGAATAACTTCTATTCAAACCTTTTTTAAATAAATTTATAGTAACTATTAACACACTATAATAACCATTAAAAAGGATTTTAAATTTAATTTTTCTTTTTGTTTATTTAAATATGTGTTGACAACTTTCAAAAAATTAAACAATTTTTAAATTGTTATCGTATCTCATTTCTTGAAGAATTGTTTTCACAGTTTCATAATCGTTGGGATGAATTTTAAGTTTGATTCCTCCAAGTGCATTCGAATACATCGGAGCAAAGGAAGACATGATCTCATTTTCAAAAAAGTATTGTAATTCTTCTTGATCTAATCTATGTTTTAAAATTTGTATTTCATGGACATAGTCAAAAACGGCTACAGTTATAAATTTTTCCATTTGTTAGTACTTTTCATAAAGATACAAAGATCTCTTGAAAGTTATATTTTCTTTAAAACTCTTTGCAAATTTCTAATAACTGTTAACTATTTTGTAATTTTCGACTTTTAAGAAAAGATTTATGGGAAAAAGATTAAGAAAGCCGATCAAAAAAGAGAAAGATTTCTCTGAAAAAATTATAAAAATACTGTCACAAAATGCCAATAAAGCATTCAATTTTAAACAAATAGGATCAAAATTAGAACTTGATGATACCGAAAGTAGAAATCAAATTATAAAAGATTTAAAAATATTAGCTTCTCAAAATAAGATTATCGAAAGTGAGCCAGGTAAATATTTAATAAAAGCAGCTAGTCAAGATTATTACGAAGGAAAAATAGATATGACAGGTCGTAAGACTGCTTTCTTTGTTTGTCCGGACTTAGACGATGATGTATTTATACCTACAGCTAATTTAAATCGAGCGCTAGATAAAGATATTGTCAAAGTATATGTTTACAATAGACGTAAAGGCAAACGCCCTGAAGGTGAAGTAATTGAAGTTGTCGAACGACATAAAACAGACTTTGTAGGTGTAATTGATATACAGAAAAACTTTGCTTTTGTATCGACAGCTAATCCTAAAATGTATACCGATATTTTTATTCCAAAGGATAAATTAGGAGAAGCAGAACAAGGGGATGTTGTTTTAGTTCACATCGAAGATTGGCCTAAAAGAGCGGATAGTCCTTTTGGTACAGTAACTAAAGTTTTGGGTAAACCAGGGGAACATGATACTGAAATTCATGCTATCCTTGCAGAATATGGTCTACCATCCGAGTTTCCTATTGAAGTGGAGACGTTTGCACAAAAAATAGATACATCAATTACTCCAGAGGAAATAGCTAATCGTAGAGATATGCGCGATACGCTAACGTTTACGATTGACCCTAAGGATGCTAAAGATTTTGATGATGCGTTGTCATTCAAACAATTAGAAAATGGAAATTATGAAATTGGTATTCATATAGCGGATGTTTCTTATTATCTTGAAGAAGGAACCATACTTGATGATGAAGCCTATCAACGTGCAACTTCGGTTTATTTAGTAGATAGAGTAGTTCCAATGCTACCTGAAGTACTTTCTAATTTTGCGTGTTCTTTGCGACCACAGGAAGAAAAATATACTTTTTCGGCTGTTTTTGAAATTTCAGAAAAAGCTGAAGTCGTTAACCAATGGTTTGGTAGAACAGTTATTTTCTCCGATCAGCGTTTTGCTTACGAGGAAGCACAATACATCATAGAGACTAAAGACGATACAATTCCGGCAGAAACTTCTATAACCGGTAGTTCTTATAAAGTTTCACCTGAAATTGTTGCAGCGACGCTTAAATTAGACGAGTTAGCTAAAATTTTACGTAGAAAGAGAATGAACGATGGAGCAATCTCTTTTGATAAGGTAGAAGTTAAATTTAACTTGAGTGAAGAGGGTGAACCAGAAGGTGTTTATTTCAAAGTATCAAAAGATGCCAATCACCTTATCGAAGAATTCATGTTATTAGCGAACAGAAAAGTAGCGGAGTTCATTGGTAAACAAAAGAAAACTTTTATTTATAGAATTCACGATGAACCAAATGAAGATAAATTGTTTGCTATGCAAGCTCTGATATCTAAGTTTGGTTATAAAATTGATTTTAGTCAAGGTGATGTTTCAAAAGCGTTAAACCAATTAATGGCTGATGTAAACGGTACTAAAGAACAAAATTTGATAGATACTTTAGCCATTCGCTCTATGAGTAAAGCCAAGTATTCGACTGATAACATAGGTCATTACGGACTAGCATTTGATTATTATTCTCATTTTACGTCACCTATTCGTCGTTATCCTGACGTTATGGTACATCGTTTGCTACAGTATTATCTGGACGGAGGCAAATCTGCAGATGCTGAGCTTTATGAAACCAAGTGTTTGCACAGTTCAACCATGGAAGGACTAGCTACCAATGCCGAGAGAGATTCGATCAAGTACATGCAAGTGAAATACATGCAAGATCACCAAGATCAAGAGTTTTTAGGAGTTATTTCTGGTGTAACCGAATGGGGAATATTTGTAGAAATTATCGAAAATAAGTGTGAAGGAATGGTTCGAATTCGTGACATTAAGGACGATTATTATACTTTCGACGAAAAACAATATGCTTTAGTTGGTGCAACATCACATCAGTTATTACAATTAGGAGATGAAATTTACGTTAAAGTTAAAAATGCAGATCTAGTTAAAAAACAATTAGATTTTAATTTTTTAAGGAGAGTGAATGAACCAATAAATTAAAAAAAAAATGAAAAAAATAGTTATTTTAGTAATAGCATTTGCAATGCAAAGTGCTGTTGGGCAGGTATCAAAAAATTTAGGTGACTTTAATGCTGTAAAAGTATATGATAAACTAAATGTAAAATTAATTGCTAGCTCAGAGAACAAAGTTATTATAACAGGTTCCAGAGAACAAGAAGTAGAGGTTGTAAACAATAATGGCGAGTTAAAATTAAGAATGCCTTTTCCTAAATTATTATCAGGAAATGATATAACAATTCAGTTATTTTACAAAAATATAGATGGAGTAGATGCTAGCGAAGGAGCTTATGTTTCGAGCGATGAAACCTTTGATGCAACTATTATGGATGTTAGCGCAAAAGAAGGAGCAGAGATTCATTTAAATTTAGATGTTAACAAAGTAAATGTTAAAACTGTTACAGGCGGAATAATCGTTTTAGAAGGAAAAGCAGCTAATCAAGACATTGTAGTTACTACAGGTGGTGCTGTAGAGAATAAAGATTTAATTACTGATCAAACTACCGTAAACATTAGTGCTGGGGGAAGTGCAGAGGTTTATGCAACAGTTTTAGTTGATGCAAAAGTCAAAGCTGGAGGAACAGTGTCTGTGTATGGAAAGCCAAAGCAAATTAATAAAAAGACAATTCTAGGCGGTACAATTGAAGAAAAAAATTAACTTGTACTTTTATTCGTTAGCTAAATTTTAAATTTTAATGATAAACGATATTTTATCTGGTATTCCTTGGGGAATATTTTTAAGTTTTATGATTGGTCCTGTATTTTTTATTTTACTAGAAACTAGTATTTTAAAAGGGTTTAGAGCGGCTTTAGTTTTTGATTTAGGTGTAGTTTTAGGTGATGTATTTTTTATTGCAGTAGCCTATTTAGGTAGTTATAGATTAATTCAGAGTTTACAAGACAAACCTGCTCTTTTTATTTTTGGTGGAATAATTATGTTGGCCTATGGTGTGATTTCTTTTTTGAATTTAAGAAAAGAAAAGAAAATCAATACTAATGAAATAGACAAGGAGATCATAAAGAAAAACTATTTTAGTTTGTTCGTAAAAGGTTTTCTTTTGAATGTTATTAACATTGGTGTTTTAGGTTTTTGGATGGCTGTTATTATTTCAGTAGGTCCAAAATTAGAAATGCAAAATAGCAGAATGCTCACTTTTTTTACTGCTGTTATTATAACTTATCTATTAGTAGATTGTATAAAAATACTTCTAGCGAAGCAATTAAAGTCAAAAATGACACCCACTAATATCTTAAAGATTAAAAAAGGAATAAGTATTGTTTTAATGATTTTTGGATTGGTTTTAATTACCCAAGGATGGTTCCCTAAAGAGAAAGAAATGGTTAAAAATGCTTTTCACAATATTGAGAACTAAAATAATTATTTTTTAGTATACTGTAAGCTGCTCCTATTGAGCAGCTTTTTTTATTTACCATTATAATTTATTTTGTTAGTGCCATATAAAAAGGAATCTTTACTAATTTGGTTTACGGTATTTCATTTTTATAATCCAGGAGCTTTCTGCTTTTTCGAAATGATAATTTTGGTTGAGTTTAGTACAATCGAAAGATTTAAAGAACTTTGTAATAGTGGGTATGTTTTAAGTATTTAAGTGACTTTGGGGTACTTTGTCATTCCGATGAAAGAGGAATCTTTACTTATTTATTGTATTTTATTGCTATGGATAAGGATATTTTTCCTTTGTCGAAATGACAATTTTGAAGTTTTGTAGAAGAATAAACCATAAAACTGCTTTGAAGGTCTTAGAGGCATCGTTCGGATTCGAACCATTTCTTTATCTAATTTTTGCTAAAAATTAAACATAAAAAAACCTCCAAATTACTTTGAAGGTTCTAGAGGCATCGTGGGGATTCGAACCATTTGTTTATCTAATTTTTTCTAAAAATTAAACATAAAAACAACCTCCAAATTGCTTTGAAGGTTTTAAAGGCATCGTGCGTATTCGAACCATTTCTTTATCTAATTTTTTCTAAAAATTGAACATAAAAAAAACCTCCAAATTGCTTTGAAGGTTTTAGAGGCATCGTGCGGATTCAAACCATTTCTTTATCTAATTTTTTCTAAAAATTAAACATAAAAAAACCTCCAAATTGCTT
>Ga0180008_1000036_pt1 | contig 147796 bp, 131 predicted proteins | sample MM_PW_MetaG_FD_121121 | JGI IMG/M metagenome (GOLD analysis project Ga0180008, IMG submission 121121) | Groundwater microbial communities from the Aspo Hard Rock Laboratory (HRL) deep subsurface site, Sweden - MM_PW_MetaG | ecosystem: Environmental > Aquatic > Deep subsurface > Groundwater... | reverse complement strand
TACTACTTTATGTATCCCAACTGTATTCATTTCATATACAGGAGAAGCATTAGATAATAAAATACCTTTATTAAGAGCTTTATCAGCTATTGATGAAGCAGCTACTGATGTGTGTAAATATTTTGATAAAAACGTAAAGAAAGTTACTGCCACTTTAGGTTGGGAGCAAGAATATTTCTTGATTGATAGATCTTTAGCAGAATCTCGTCCTGACTTAATGATGACGGGTAGGACTTTACTAGGTCATACTTCTGCAAAAGGGCAGCAATTAGATGACCATTATTTTGGTGCCATTCCCACTCGTGCTTTAACATACATGAGAGATTTGGAGCAAGAATGTATGTTGCTTGGTATACCTGTTAAAACACGTCATAACGAAGTTGCACCAAACCAATTTGAGTTTGCACCAATATTTGAAGAGACAAATTTAGCAGTTGATCATAACTGTTTATTAATGGATGTAATGCAGAAAGTAGCAGAACGTCATGATTTGAAAGTTTTACTACATGAGAAACCATTTAAAGGAGTAAATGGTTCTGGAAAACACAATAACTGGTCATTAGCAACTGATACTGGAGTAAACTTATTAAGCCCTAGCAAGACGCCAATGACTAATTTACAGTTTTTGGCTTTCTTTATTAATACAATTAAAGCAGTAAATGATTACGAGGCTTTATTGAGAGCAGCAATTGCAACAGCAAGTAATGACCATAGACTAGGAGCAAATGAAGCGCCACCGGCTATTATCTCTGTTTTTATTGGAGCACAATTAACAAAAGTGTTAGAAGAATTAGAAGGTGTAACCAAAGGGAAATTATCTCCTGAAGAAAAAACCGACCTTAAACTTAATGTCGTTGGTAAAATTCCAGAGGTGATTTTGGATAATACGGACAGAAATAGAACTTCTCCGTTTGCTTTTACAGGTAATAAATTTGAGTTTAGAGCCGTGGGTTCAACTGCAAACTGTTCTAATGCAATGACGACTCTTAACACTATCGTCGCAAAACAATTAAAAGACTTCAAGAAAGAGGTAGATGCTTTGATTGAAACTAAAGACATGAAAAAGGATGATGCGATCTTTAATGTTTTAAGAGAGTATATTAAACATTCTAAGAAGATCCTTTTTGAAGGCGATGGTTACAGTGAAGCATGGGAAATAGAGGCTAAGAAAAGAGGTTTAAGTAATTTTAAAACTACTCCGCAAGCTTTAAAAGCTAGAGCATCAAAACAAGCTTTAGATTTATTTTCAGAAATGGGAATTATGAACCATATCGAAGTAGAGGCACGTTACGAAATCGAATTAGAAGAGTATACTAAGAAAATTCAAATAGAAGGACGTGTTTTGGGTGATATTGCAACAAATCACGTTATTCCAACTGCTATACGATACCAGAACACCTTAATTGAAAACGTAAAGGGATTGAAGGATATTTTTGGTTCTGATTTTGAAAACATTGCTAAGGAACAAATTATCATCATTAAATCAATATCGAAGCACATAGAAGGAATTAATTCTAAGGTGATGGCAATGACTAATGAAAGGAAAAAAGCTAATGTTTTGACTGATGCACAAAAAATGGCTGAAGCGTATTGCGATAATGTAAAGCCTTATTTTGAAATCATCCGTGAGCACTGTGATAAATTAGAGCTTTTGGTTGACAACGAACTTTGGACCTTAACAAAGTATAGAGAATTATTGTTTACGAAGTAATTTTGTAAAATTAATACTTACCAGCCGCCTTCCTAATAGAAGGCGGTTTTTTTTATGGCTTATCTGGAATGAAGTAAAATGGTTTTTTTTAAATTCAAATGAATTTTGTTTTTATTAAAGATGATCTACTACTATTTCTCTAAAAGTGGTGTTAAATCGAAGCATGATTTAATAGTAGGAATTTATATTATTCCTACAAATATACTTGTAGGTTTACCAACTAAATTTGATTTGCCCGCATATTGTCTATTTTATACTAGATTTATTGTGTTTACTCCATAGGATTCGCAAATAGATATTGATTTAGTCGAAATCATTATAAATTATCTTAAAAACAACTAGTAATTTGCGATTATTTCTTTTTTTGTATTAAAAAACTAAACGGAGTAGTTTTTTTCTTAGACACTCTAAAATTTAAAGTGTAGTTTATCGATTATGAGTAACACTTTATCGAAAAAACCATTATTTGTTTGAAAAACAAGTGTTTATACGGGGTATGTATTGAAATATTATTTCTATATTTGAATTGTAGTAATGAAATAGTCGTTTAGCAATTTGTTTCTGACTATCTCCTTTTTACAACAAGAGATTCCCAAATCTTAAAAAAAATAACCTACAAAAAAAGAATAAAAAAAGTTAAGCCCATGGCTTTTTTTAAAACCTACGTAATAACTTGTATTAATAACCAATTAAATATATTTATTATGAAAAAAGTAGTTTTAAGCGTCTCAGCGATGCTATTTGTAGGAGCGATGTCATTTGCTCAAGTTAACATGTCTAATGTTAACCAAGTTGGTAATCTAAATGGTTCTACCGTGAATCAAAATGGTGGTGCTAACGATTCGGATGTAGATCAATATGGTCGAAGCAACACATCAACAGTTTATCAAGGTACTCAGCCTTCTATGGTACATGCAATGAGAAATAGTGCAGAGGTTTTTCAAAGAGGCCAATCAAACACAGCATTCGTTTCTCAAAGTAACCAAGACAATGAGGCTTTCCAAAGACAAGTTGGAGATAACAACCGTGCAACTATTTGGCAAGATCAAGTTGCTGGAGCTCCAGGAGCGACTCAAGGATCTGATTGGGCTAGACAAGTACAAAGAGGGGATAACAATACTGCGACAGTAGATCAAGGTACTTCAGGTAATGATATTCCATCAACCACAGCAGTTTTTAGTACTGCACAGATAGGTCTTGCAGGAGGTGTTGTAGTGCCAGTTTCTCCACATAGAAACAACAGAGCGCTGCAGTTGCAGACTGGAGATGGTAACTCTGCTTATGCTAGCCAAGGTGGTATAGGTAATGACTCTTCTCAAACACAAACTTCTCCAACTGGTACATCTATGGCTGATGGAAATGTTTCTAATCATTATCAATATGGAAACAGAAACGTTGCTTCATTAACTCAAAATGGTACTAAATTGGTAGAGAATACGATGCAGATAGGTAATAATAATACTTCTACTGTTGTACAATCTGGTACGGGTCATCAACATGTTGGGTTTTCTTTTGGAAACGGTAACACTATTAATAATACTCAATCAGGAATGTAAATTTCTATGAATTAAAAAAAAAGGTGAGGTAGTTCTAAATAAAACTATCTCATCTTTTTACTTTAAAAGACAAGCAAAATGAAAACGATATATTTATTAAATACTGTATTATTTCTGTGTTTGGTACCTTCTGTATTTTCGCAAAAGTTAAAGATCGATTCTAATGCAGAAAACGAATATTTCTCAGTTTTAAAACCTAAAGAAGTTGCTTCTATCTTAACAACTTTTGTTGATGGAAATGCTTTAAATAAAAAAGACGCTATAGAAAAAAATAGAACTACAGGTATTTTAATTCAGCAAATAGGTAACTACAATACTTCAGCTATTATTGTAAGTTCAAGAGAAACTTCCATCTCTCTAACTCAAAACGGAGATAATAATGACTATATGCTAGTCAAGAATGCTGCGAAAATTAAAGCTAATATAATTCAAAACGGAAATAGCAATTCGATCAATGATTATACTAAGGCAACTAACTATGAGACTAATTCTCAGATGATGCAAAACGGTAATAATCTAAATATTAAAAGTATTGGTACTAATTCTATTTCGAAGGATATGAAAGTAAATCAAGCAGGCAATGGAGCTTCAATAATTATAATAAATAAAAGTAACTAAAATGCAAGTACTTAGAAATTTTATAACGATCAGTTTTTTATTACCTACAATCTTAGTTTACGCTCAAAAGAGTGTGCCACAAGATGAAGTAAAGGCTAAAATTGAAGTGAATAAAATGGAAAATACTATTAAAGTAACGGGTACTGCTGAAAATAAAACGGCTATAACTAAAAGCGCTTCTTATAGATTATCTGTTATTAAAAATAGTGTGACATCAAATGGTAATCAATCGAATAATTCGCAGGAGGGTGTATTTACTTTAAACCCAAATGAAAAAATTAAATTATCTACAACTCAAGTTACTATTAATGATGATGAAGTAGTTATTGTGATGTTGCTTTTTTTTAATGAAGATAAGGAGATAATTAGTAAAGAGAGAATCGAATTTAACGGTGAAAAAAAAAAGTAGAGGCGGTAGAGCTTCTGCCAGATGATAGTTTTATTCTAAAAGGTATTATAACGGATAATACCAAAACTAGAATTGGGCTAGATTTTTATGACAAATATTATTATAAATACAATGATTTAAATATTAATGGAAACGAGATAATTACCATCTTAGAGGAGCTGAGCCTTGGTAGAAATACCAAAATAAGTATTGTAGTAAATAATGAAGTTATTTATGAGTTTTTAACTAGGCCAGATGATGAGTTTTTAGATGCAGTGGCAGAAGAAGCGGTGAGAATATCCTATTATTATTTTAAGGAGAAAGAAAAGGAAAAGACCTATTTTATTCAGTATTAAATATTAAAGTTATGAAAAAGCAAATCGTTATTTTGGCTATGGTTTTCATTTGTTCCGTAGCTGCGCAATCGCAGGCACTGGTTTATAAACCTATAAATCCTGCATTTGGTGGAGAAACTTTTAACTACCAATGGCTAATGAGCAGTGCTGAGAATCAAAATAAATTTACCGAGAAGATAACTGCCGGAGCTGAGAAAACAGAATTACAGCGTTTTAAAGAAAGTTTAGATGCGCAATTATTGAGTCAAATTTCAAGCTTGCTATACCGTCAACAATTTGGTACAGATGGGCTTGCACAAGGATCTTACACTTTTGGTAGTTACTCTATTGATATTTATCCTACTGCTGATGGTTTATCATTAAATATCTTAGATACTAAAACTGGAGAAAAAACTCAAGTAATTATCCCAAACAAATAGTATGAAAATCTATACCTACTTTACGATAGTTCTACTGTTCATATTATCAAGTTGTACGGCATTTTATAATCAGCCCACTGGGATTGAAAAAGCAATTATTGGTGAAGGAACACCTGCCACTTCAGCACTTAAACAATTACCCAAACCTAAACAGCAGGTTGTTGTGGGTGTTTATAAGTTCAGAGATCAAACAGGACAATACAAACCTCTAGAAAATGGTAGTAGTTTTAGTACTGCTGTTACTCAGGGTGCTACTTCAATTTTGTTAAAGGCACTTGAAGATTCTAAATGGTTTATTCCTATAGAAAGAGAGAATATTGGTAATTTACTGCAAGAACGAAATCTTATTCGCTCGACCAGACAAGAATACATAAAAAATAGTGATCCTAATGAATCTCAGTTAACACCTTTATTGTACGCAGGAGTTTTATTAGAGGGTGGTATAATATCCTACGATTCTAATATTATTACTGGAGGATTTGGAGCTCGATATTTTGGAGCCGGTGGTTCTTTAAAATACAGACAAGATAGAGTAACTGTCTATTTAAGGATGGTATCAACTTCAAATGGTAAAATTCTAAATTCGGTGTATGTTTCTAAAACTATTCTTTCCCAAGCTATAGATCAAAGTCTATTTAGATATGTAAACTTTAAAAGGCTTCTAGAAGTAGAAACTGGATATACGACTAATGAGCCAATTCAGATGGCTGTAACAGAAGCTATTGAAAAAGCAGTGCAATCTATAGTTTTAGAAGGTATTAAAGACGGAATTTTAGAGACAGAGGATCCAAAGGCTGACGTTGATACTTTACTAGCGGCTTATAAAGCGGAAAATGATGTTGCAGATGGATCTAAACTATATAATAGAGATTTTCAGCCAAAAAGAGCAAAAATGGGCATAGAGATTAGCGGTGGTGCTTCTTTAATGGATGGCGATTATTCGAATCCTGTATTAAAACCATTCGGTAAAGCAGCAATAAGGCTGTTTGTTACTCCTAGCCTTGCTATTTCTGCTGCAGGAAGCGCCATGAGGTTAGCAAATGAAAATAAGCCCTACGGCGGTTTTGTTTCCTTCGATTTAAATGGAGAATGGATCATATTACCTAGAGATTCTTTTACTCCATTTATTTATGGGGGCTTTGGGCTTGGTGGTCGCAGCGATTTCTCGACCTTGTATGGAAAAACACAGTTCGGAACCGGACTTGAGTATTTAGTTTCAAATAACATAGGAATAAAAGCTTTTGCAGAATACAATATTAATTTTAATGATAATCTCGATTTAACAAAAGTTGGGGTACGAGGAGATAACTACTACATGTTTGGAATAGGATTGAATTTTTATTTCGGGAAAAAAAATAAAAAGTAGGGGAAAATATTATCAGCAATAATTTAATTCAAAGACAGATGAAACACATAAAAATTATATTTTTTCTAATCATTTTTTCTCTTTTTATAGGGTGTAGTGAAGATAAAATAGATGGTAGTACAGAAGTATACGGATCGATCTCTGGGAAAGTTGTTACAGGAGATACCTTTAGTCCCTTAGAGAATGTGAAGATATTTTCAAGTCCTACCTCTAGTATAGTTTTTACAGATGCAGAAGGGAAATTTACGATTACTAATGTCAAGGTTGGGGAATATGCTCTTCAAGCTCAGAAAGATGCTTTTTTAACAAAGTTTGAATCCGTTACGGTTAATAAGGATTTAAATAGTGAGGTTGTCTTTGAGTTGTCAAAAAATTCTGGTGTCAACGTCGCTCCAACTGCTCCATCTGCAGTAGCGCCATTAGATAATGCGATTGGTCAAAATTTGACAACAAAATTGCAATGGGAATCAACGGATACGAATGATGATGCACTCACCTATGAGGTAACGGTGCGTAATAATAAGAATACTACCGTCGCTGTTTTTTCTGATATCAAGGTTAAAGAGTTAGAGTTAACTGGTTTATTATTTGATACTAAATATTTATGGCAGGTCTCAGTTACAGATGCGAAGAGCACGGCTGTTTTGAGTGCTGTTTTTACTTTTTCAACGGTTTCATTCCCTAATACACGGTACTTGATGGTGAAAAAAGTGAATAATAATAATGTCATATTCGCAGCTGATACTGACAAAAACACTTACCAGATTACCAATTCTGAGAATAATAGCTGGCGACCAAGAAAAAATATTCAGTCAGGTAAGATTGCTTTTATTCAATCAAGTGGAGGCCAAAATCATATCTACACCATGAATTCCGATGGTTCTAGTAAAACTAAAGTAACAAATACTATTCCTATCGCAGGATTTAACTCAGATCATATCGGTTTTTCATGGAATGCCTCTGGTGATAAAATAATTTATCCTAATTTTGATAAATTGTATGAAATAAATAGTTCAGGGAGCGGACTTAGAAAAATATTTCAAACACCAAATGGTAAATTTATTTCAGAATGCGACTGGAGTAACGACGGTTCTAAAATTGCCATAAAAGTAAACGATAGCCAAGGATATAATTGTGAAATTTATATAATTAATTCTGCGGGTGTCGTGATTTCGACTGTACTGTCTGGACAGAATGGTGCTTTTGGAGGTTTGAATTTGTCAGTAACGGGTGAAAAATTATTGTACACATACGATATTTCCGGTTACGAAAATCCATCCTATAGACAACTTGACACACGCATTTATGAGTTCAATTTTAATACCGGTTTTAGTACACAAATATCAACAGAAAAAATTGCTGGAACAAATGACTTGGACGTACGGTACGCACCTAATGAAGCTGAGATCATTTTTGTGAATACCTCTAATGATGGTATTTCTGAAAAATTCATTACAAAAATGGAGTTAGTCCCTACGAATGTATTAACCTTTAGAAGAGAAATTCTATTTACAGGTTTTTTCATGCCAGATTGGGAATAGATAGTTCTCAAGTATAAAAAATTAGTTCAAAAAATACCCAGCAACAGTGACTGGGTATTTTTTTGTTTTATACTACAATAGTATACTTGGCATTTTCAATACTATTGAAACGTTAAGACGAACTTTATAATTAATTTAGCAGGTCTCAACAGATTTTAATATACTACTTCTGTAATTTTTTCGTTCTAAAAACAAAAGCATCTCATGAAATTAAACTTTACTCTGTTTCTTTTATTTGGTTTCATTTCTACCTTTGGACAGGAAAAACTTCAATTATTTTTTGATTTCAATAAAGATGTTGTTAATAAGAAATCGATTGTAGCTTTTGATAATTGGATCAAACAATCCAATCAAGTAACTATTCTAAAAATTGAGGGGTATTGCGATAGTATTGATACAAGTAAATATAATCAATTATTGGCGTCTCGCAGAATAAATGCTGTTCTTGCACTATTACAAAAAAATACTGTAAAACTTGATGATAAACTTGACATTAGCGCAATAGGTGAGAATTTTGATCAAGCAAAGATTCAAAGTGAAAACCGAAAAGTGATAGTCTATTACCAATCGTATGAAGCTAAGATGGAAAATAGTAATTCTTCTACTGCAGGACAAGAAGCAACAAAACCGCAAGAAAAGAAACCAACTGCAAAGTTCGAGGACAGTTCGATTCTCAATCAATTGGAAAATGCTAAAGTTGGTGATTTAGTTCAGATTCAAAATTTGAACTTTTACTTTAATTCAGAAAAAATAGTGACTGAATCGGAGCCAGTACTATCTAGCTTGTTGGAAGCATTGAAAAGGAACGCCCAATTAAAGATCAATATTTATGGTCATATATGCTGTAATAGTGATCCTAATGATGTAAAACTATCCTACCGTAGATCAAAGTTCGTTTTTGATTATTTAATTAGAAATGGTATTGCAACTTCGAGATTAGGGCACCGCGGTTTTGGAAGCAGCAAACCCCTGTATGCATTACCCGAAAAAAATGAAGCAGAGCGAGTGGCAAATAGGAGAGTCGAGATTTTAGTGATTCAAAAATAGTGTTAATAATCCTAAATTCTTAGTTCTGATTCCTAAATCAAATTTGTATATTTGCCGCACAACCCGGTTGTATAAAAACAGCCAACACAACTACACTACATGAGTTTAGATACTTCAAAAAGATATGCACAGCGCGGTGTTTCGGCATCAAAAGAAGATGTGCATAATGCCATAAAAAATATAGACAAAGGATTATTTCCTCAAGCATTTTGTAAAATTGTCCCTGATTATTTAACGCAGGATGATGACTATTGCTTGATTATGCACGCAGATGGAGCAGGAACAAAATCCTCATTAGCGTACATGTATTGGAAGGAAACAGGAGATATTTCTGTGTGGAAAGGTATTGCACAAGATGCCTTAATCATGAATATCGATGACCTATTATGTGTGGGAGCAACCGATAATATTTTACTTTCCTCCACCATAGGTAGAAATAAAAATCTAATAACTGCTGAGGTGATTTCAGCAATAATCAATGGGACTGAGGAATTAATAAAAGAGTTAGCCACTTTTGGGGTAACCATTCATTCCACTGGTGGTGAGACAGCTGATGTAGGTGATATTGTTCGTACGATTATCGTCGATTCAACTGTTACAGCACGTATGAAACGTTCAAAAGTGATCGATAACGCAAATATTCAAGCAGGTGACGTAATCGTAGGTTTAGAATCTTTCGGTCGAGCAACTTACGAAAAAAGTTACAATGGCGGAATGGGAAGTAACGGACTTACATCTGCTCGTCATGATGTCTTTGGTAAATATTTAGCCACCAAATATCCTGAAAGTTTCGATGCTGCAGTTCCAGAAGAGCTAATTTATTCGGGTCAAATAAATTTGACTGATGCAGTGGCTAATTCTCCTATTGATGCAGGACAGTTAGTCCTCTCACCAACTCGAACCTATGCGCCAATTATCAAGCAAATTTTAGATAAATACACATCGAACGAAATACACGGAATGGTGCATTGTAGTGGTGGTGCGCAAACTAAAATTTTACATTTTGTAGAAAACTTACATATTATAAAAGACAATTTATTTCCAATTCCACCTTTGTTCCAGCTTATTCAAGAGCAATCAAAAACAGACTGGAAGGAGATGTATCAAGTTTTTAACTGTGGTCACCGTATGGAATTGTACGTTCCTGAAGCCGTTGCACAGGATATTATAGCTATTTCCAAATCATTCAATGTAGATGCTCGCATCGTAGGAAGGGTAGAAACTGCTACCACTAAAAAACTGACTATAACAAGTGAGTATGGAACTTTTGAATATTAATTTTTCTAGGAGTTAATCCCCCCTTCTGCTGCAATCTTTTATGCTGTACCAATAACTATCGGAACCGGCAGAAAAGGATTTTTAATATTATTGCGGCTAACTTAAAGTAGTAGAAAAATTAAGATATTATCTGTTATAAAAAGCAAACACTATGTACGAATTACTGTTTTGGAAATACTTAGACGAGGTGTATTTGAACCATCAAGAAGTTTACGAGGCTCTAGAAGTAGAACCATCTGTTCAAGGTCTGGAAGAGCTGCCTATTCAAGTTATTCGCAATAGGATAGCAACCGTTTTTGCGAAATGGGAAAAAGTAGACGACTCAAGCTGGAAAAATACGACTGGAGTAGGTGCCTTTCATGTACGGACTACTTCGCAAAGTGTTCAAATTGATTGTTACGGTACAGCAGGGAAAACTATGGATACCTTAGTTGGGATAATGGAAGAATTCAAATGTCCGCTTTACGATCCACAAATTCCTGCACGTTATGACGAAATGTATGAGGAGGAGTAGATGCAGTTAAGTTAGTATTGTTCTTATAGTATTCTAAAGTTTTAGTAGTAAATGTACGATGCAGATAACTTTTGACTCTTTCCCAGATTTGGTTTTAGAAAATGAATCTGTTTTGCTTCGTCCACTTTTGAGTTCAGATGTAGAAAATCTTTTAGAATTTTCTATTAACGAGCCTGATACCTGGCAGTTTTCGCTAATTCGGGCTAACGGAAAAGAAAATCTTGAAAAATACATTCAACTAGCATTAAAAGGAAAAGCAAATAAATCCGAATTTCCTTTTATCGTTTTCGATAAAAAATCAGCTAAATATGCGGGAAGCACACGCTTTTATGATATTAACCTTTCTCATAAAACACTTTGTATAGGTTATACATGGTATGGAAAAGATTTTAGGGGAACGCTATTAAATAAAAATTGTAAATTCTTATTGTTACAATTTGCTTTTGAAACCATGGGAATAGAACGCATCGAGTTTAGAGCTGATAATAGTAATCTTGCGAGTATAGCCGCTATGAAAAGTATTGGTTGCACGGTCGAAGGAATATTACGGAATCACATGCCCATTTTAGAGAGTGAATTACGACGAGATAGTATTATATTAAGTATTCTCAAAGAAGAGTGGTTTAGTAAGATCAAATGGCATCTATTAGCTCGTTTGATTTAATAAAAGAATAATAGCTCTAGAAGTAATTTTGAAAACAATGAATAAATAACATAGCTTAGTTTATTAAAACTTTGCGAACTTTGTAAAAAATACAAGCAAATGAAAATAAATTTGAAAAACGGAATTGATAAACTCATTTTCGGGATGAAGCAAAAGGATGTTACTGCCATCTATGGTAAGCCAGATAGAAATTATAAGGATGAAGATGATAACGTAATTTATGCCTACAATAAACTAAAAATACGGTTGACCTTCTACCAAGAAGAAGATCTAAAATTAGGATACATGGTTGCTTCAAGTGCTGATTTAGATTTATTTGGAACTAAAGTTATTGGTAGACAAATAGCCGATGTTAAAAAAGATCTTTCGGCGAAGGGAGTTATTAAATTTACGCAAGAGGAGTTTGATACCTTTGAAAACTATTTCAATGAAGAAAACTGGATGATTTTACAAACGGAATTCGAGGAAGTTGTAAAATTTGAGATTGGTGCTATCATTAATCAAAAAGATGAGTTCGATTGGAAGTTTAAGAGCTAAACTCTCTAAGAATCTTAAATAAATAAGAGAATCCCAATACATAACCATGTATTGGGATTCTCTATTTAAATCAATTAAGATGCGTTCTTTATTAATTTGTTGTGGGTTTCTCGAACATTTCAATTTCAAAAATTAAATTAGCGTTAGGGGGTATTACACCTCCTGCGCCTCTTTCTCCGTAAGCAAGCTTAGCAGGAAGAAAAAGTAATGCTTTATCGCCATAATTGATAAGATTTAATCCTTCTATAAAACCGGGAATCATTCCATCTTTTTTACCAGCTTGGAAAGGGAAAGCCTTGTATCCGTTTTGCATTGCTCTATTGGCATCAAATTTACCGTATTCTTTATTTACTTCCTCATAACTACTGTCAAAGAGTGTTCCGTCTTCAAAATAGCCAGCGTAATGAAAATAAAATGTAGAACCGTCAACAGGCTTGATTCCGTTCTCTGTTTTTACTACTTTATATGTTAGACCAGATTCAGTAGTAGTAGCTGTCGCTTTCATTTCAGTAAAATAAGCTAATTTTTTAGCAATTACCGAAGCGTATTTAGCATTTTCTATTTTTTCTGCTTCAGCAGCTATTGCCGCTTGTTTTTTAGCATCACCTTCTTTGTTATTGTAGTAATCTGCAAATGTTTTTACAGCATCAAATTTCTTTGCTGCAGCGCCTTTTCTAATAATCGTAACTTTCGTCATCACATCTCCTTGAGTAATGCTATTTACAACATCCATCCCAGCAGTAACATGACCAAAAATAGTGTGTTTGCCATTTAACCAAGGTGTATCCTTGTGTGTTATAAAGAACTGACTAGAATTAGATGCTGGTCCTGAGTTTGCCATTGCCAAAATCCCGCCTTTATTAAATTTTAAATCAGATATAAATTCATCCTTAAAGGAATAACTTGTTCCTCCTGAACCAGAACCTGTAGGATCACCTGTTTGAATCATGAAATCTTTAATAACACGGTGAAATACAAGTCCATCATAGAATGGTTTTCCTTTCAACTTTGGCTCTGTCACAAAAGTGTTTTTTCCTTCAGCAATTGAAATAAAATGAGCTACTGTTACAGGTGTTTTTACATACTCTAGCATTACGGTAATGTCTCCTTTACTTGTAGAAATAGTAGCAAATATTCCTTCTTCAACAGCTGTTTTCTTTGCAACTGTAGTAGCTGGCTTTTTTTTAGTTGTGTCCTGCGCATGGAGGTTGCAAATAGCCAATAGGGCAATAAATAAAAATTTTAATTTCATTTTTTTTAAATTAAATTCTAGTATGATTTAGGTTTATTTTTTTTCAAGTAACTCTACTTCGAAAATAATATCAGAATAAGGTGGTATAACATTTCCTGCACCTCCAGCGCCATACGCTAAATGCGACGGAATAAATAAAATGGCTTTATCACCAAAAGACATCTGCTCAAGTCCTTCTATAAAACCAGGAATCATTCCATCTTTTTTGCCTGCTTGAAATGGAATAGGTTCGTATCCACCTTGTGCTGCACGTTGTTGATCGTGTTTTCCAAAAGTTTTTGCTACATCTTCAATGCTTGTATCAAACAAGGTGCCATCTTTAAGAAAACCGGCATATGCGATTGAAAGTGCTGTTCCTGCAGAAGGTTTTTTACCTTCTCCTTTTTTAGTAATTACATATTTAAGCCCAGTGGAAGTTTTACTTGCTTTTCTTTTTAAAGCTTCAAAATAACTTATTTTATCTTGAATAACTTCACCATATTTTTCTTCATATTCTTTTTTCCCTTGCTCTTCCATCTCCGCTTGCTTTAGCTGCTTATCAGCTTCAATAGAGAAATAATCATAAAAAACCTTAACGTCATTGAATTTTTTGGCTGCTTCTCCTTTTCGGATGATTGTTACTTTTTTCATCAAATCATTTTGATCGATTAAGTTGACAACATCCATTCCGTTTCCAACTACATGACCAAAAATAGTATGCTTACCATCTAACCAAGGCGTTGCTACATGGGTGATAAAAAATTGACTACTGTTTGTAGATGGACCATTGTTAGCCATTGCTAAAACCCCGCCATTGTCAAAACGTAAATCACTAAATTCATCCTTAAATTTATAACCTGCGTCGCCAGATCCAGTTCCCATTGGATCTCCAGTCTGAATCATGAAATCTTTTATAACTCGGTGAAAGCGCAGTCCATCATAAAAAGGACGCCCTTTTAAATTTTTATTAGTCACAAAATCATTTTGACCTTCTGCCAAAGAAACAAAATTTGCCACTGTAAGAGGTGCTTTTAAATAATCTAATGCTACAATAATTTCCCCTTTGTTGGTTTCAATTTTTGCATATAATCCATCTGCTAAATCACTATTCTCTTCTTTACAAGAATAAAATGATGCAACGACAAGTAATATTAATAAGAGTCTTTTTTTCATAAGATTAATAAATTATAGTTTTATTTTAAACTGTCTTTGGTTTTTGTTTGATTGGGAAGTGTTTTTTTAGAATCAGTATTTGTTTTTTTGTTGGTAGTGGGAATAGCTGCGTCTCTAGGTGTAACTGAATTTCGTAGTTCTATTTGTTTTTTGTAATTTGCTTCAGACATAAAATCTCTTAAAGTAACTGTACAAGACAAAGGTTGATTTATACCAATTTCTTTATTGTCTCCATGATAGCCAAATCCCATATGCGAGGGAAATAGAAAATTGACTTTCTCATTGCGGTGCATCAATTTTATACCATCTCGCAAGCCCATCATGATTTCCTGTTTATCGACGCGGTACACTTGTGGTCTCAATTCTAACTCAGAGTAGATTATGTTGCCCTCTAAATCTTTAATTTCATAATCAAAAAAAGCTATATCTCCTTTTTTAGGACTCAAAGTGTCTACATCATTTTTGGTTATATAGGAGTACCAATATCCTTTTTTTGATGGGATATAAGATGTTGTAGGTGAGTTTTTGATAAGTGCCTTTATAAGGTCTTCCTCTGAGGCGACTAGTTTTTTATTCCTAATAACTGACTTTTTGATAAAAGTACCAGAGGACTGAGAAACAGGTCTTCTTGCCTCTTGTGATTGTTTACAACCACTAAGGAACGCTATAATTAAAAATGGAAATAGGATATGAGTTAGTTTCATCTGGTTTAGATTGTTATTTTAGTGACCAAATCCTCAAATTTATGAATCGTTTCTGCCATAGATAATTCTGATTTTCCTCCGGCTGCATTGCGATGTCCGCCGCCGTTAAAATGATCTCTAGCGAATTGATTTACGTCAAAACCGCCTTGGGAACGGAAGGATATTTTGATAATGTTTTCGTCTTTGTTTTCGATAAAGATAGCAGTAAAATGAATTCCTTTGATACTTAACCCATAATTTACAATTCCTTCTGTGTCACCCTTTACATGTTGGAAAGAATTTAATTCCTCTTGCGTCAAAGTTATATATGAAGTATGGTGTTCTGGTATTACTTTCATGTTTTGTAGTGCTCGACCAAGAAGTTGAAGCCTATTGTAAGAGCTATTTTCAAAAAGTAAAGCAGGAATTAGGGTGTTTTCGACACCTAAATCAATTAGGTCCGCTACAATACGGTGGGTGTTACCGGTCGTTCCTGGAAATTTAAATGACCCAGAATCAGTTAATATTCCGGTGTAAATACAAGTTCCAATGATTTTATCAATAGCTTGTCCTTCTCCTAAAAAGTTGATAAAATTGTATAGCATTTCGCATGTTGAACCAAACGAGGTATCAGAGTACATGTAGGCAGCATAACTATCTGGCTTTTGATGATGGTCAATCATTATAAAAGGTGCAGTGAGTTTCTCAAGCACTTTTTCCATTTCGCCTACACGATGCAAAGCATTAAAATCAAGGGTAAAAATTAATTCAGCCTCTTCCAAGATTTTGCTACAGTTTTCCTTGTCTTTTTCAAATATTTTAACTGTTTCTGAACCTGGTATCCAGCTCAAGAAATCCGGAAATTCGTTAGGAGCAATGACGATAGGTTCGTGATTGTATTTTTTTAGAAAGTGGTATAAACCTAATGTTGAGCCCATCGCGTCTCCATCAGGGCTTCTGTGGGGGATGATGGCAATTTTTTTTGGCGCAGCCAATAATGACTTTAGCGCTTGAATATCTTGTATTTTCATAGGTTGCGAAAATACATTTTTTTACTGTAAAATTGTTCGTGATTAACAGGATTTTATTCTTTTTGATGTTTTTCTATTTCTTTGAGTAATCGTTCAATTTTATAATTTAAAGCTCCTATTGGACCGTCATACATAGAAGTATTTTCCTTTATTTTTTTATAGCCTAATTGATATACTTGCTTTCTTAATAAGCAATAGAGTATAAGTTGCTTATTTTGATCATGTATTTTTTTGGGAAGGTATAATTGATCTAATTCTTTTATAAGGTTACTATTTTCGTCCCAGTAATATATTCCTCTTTCTTTAATCATATATAAAACGTCCTCTTTGTTGTCACCAGAATAGCTTCTGTAAGCCTCAAGTGCCATTTTTTCCATATCTACAAATTCTTGCATTCTGCTTCGGTATTCGAGAATGTCATAAATGTAGATTTTCTTTTGTGTACAATAAAAACCAATTGTTACCACTGCAGTAATAGTGATGGTTGTAATAAGTAGTAAAGCTCTTGATCTATGGTTTTTTAGCACTACATATATGCTTCCGAAAATAATTCCTGCTAAAAAACCGCCCACGTGTGCAGCTCCATCTATTCCTTCTTTAAAACTGCCTAAAAGGTTGATTATAACAAAGAAAACAATGAAGAAAATAGTGTTAGAATTTAATTTTTTACTAATTGTTTTGGTGGTTAGAAATACAATCAAAAGTCCGTACATGCCAAAAATAGCTCCCGAAGCCCCAGCACTTACTAAGTCGTCGTTCCAATATAAGCTAGTTAAACTTGCAATTGTACCGCAGAAAAGATAGAGAGATAAGTAGGTGATTCTTTTTAAATGGGACTCTAAAAACAACCCAACGTAGGCTAGTGCAAAGCAGTTGGCAACTAAATGTATAAATCCAATGTGAATGAAGCAACTGCTCAATAATCGCCACCATTCATTATCAATAGTAAGTGGTCCATAGTTACCTCCCCAGCTTATAATATCTTGTGTTTTAGGAGAGAAAAAGCGTACTCCTGAAAAAAACATTATAAAAAATAGAAAACCATTTATTGAAAGAAGTATAGGTGTAATAAAGTAGTTTTTAACAGGTATTAGTATCGACAAAGGAGAGTAAAATGACGTTATAACTTTCTCTGATGCTTCGTTTTTCTGAAACGCATCTATATTCGAAGCGTTTAGACTATCAATTATACAATCCGTTGCAATTGTTGTAGGTACTTCTTTTCTAAATATGTTAAATTGTTCGAAAAAAATTTCGGTGTTTAATTTGTTCCGACCGCGATCATAAATTTGTTTTCCGTTACTAGTACTAATTATCAATGGATCACTCCCTTGAAAGTTGATTTTTATTTTCTCGTTCCAAGTAGCATTTGCTGGATTCGTTTCTGCAATAATTTCATTATCATCTAGAGTAATTATTGTCCAATTTAATTCTTGGCAACATCTAATTGCGGTGTGTTGAAATTCTAATTTCGATAAATTATTAAAAGGAATATATTGAAAAAAAGATGCGGGTAGTCCAAGTGCCATCGATATAAAATATAAGGTATGATTTATATTACAATAATATTCTTTTTAATTGGAAATGCAATTTTATAAGTTATCTAATTTTATAAATTTAAGTTTTTTGTACAATCGATGTTTTGGGCCTCTAACAATTTGTGATTGATATATACCTTTAGTCCCGGAGGCAAAATAAGCGATAAAACAAGCTAGTGCAATATAAAGACCACTCTCGAATCCAAACAATTCTAATCCCATTACTGTACATGCGAATGGTGTATGCGTAGCTCCTGAAAATACAGCGACAAATCCCATTCCTGCAAGTAATCCGATTGGTAGAGGTACAAAAAGGGAGAGAGCACTGCCTAAGGTTGCGCCTACAAAAAAAAGAGGCGTGACTTCACCTCCTTTAAATCCTGCACCTAAAGTAAATCCTGTAAAGAGTATTTTAAGAAGAAAATCAGAGTTGTTACTCGGGTTTGTAAAAGCATCTACAATCACGGGCACTCCTAGTCCCATAAATTTTGTTGTGCCAATAAGGTACATTGCAATAGCTAGAATGATTCCGCCTGCTAATGGTCTAAAAGGGGGATATGCAATTGATTTTTTAAAAAGTATTCCCCAGTAATGTGTGCTTCTGGAGAATAACATGGCCGTTAAACCAAAAATGATGCTAATAATTATAGTCCATAGTAAAACAATGCTATCAAAGTTAGGTACAATTGGAATGAAATAATGTGTGTGTTTTACGCTCCATATTTCTACTGTGAAATAGGCTGTAAAGGCTACAAAAAAGGATAAAAAGATGCTTTTAAGGCTTAATTTACTAAAATACAGAACCTCTAAAGCGAATAGGGCTCCTGCTAGGGGAGTACCAAAAACAGATGCAAATCCGGCACTTATTCCTAAAATGATGATCGTTTTTCTATCGGAGGAGTCAAGTTGAAACAGTCTCGTGAATTGATCAGCGATGGCACCTCCCATTTGTACTGCCGTTCCCTCACGGCCAGCAGAACCGCCAAAAAGATGCGTTATAAATGTTCCCACTAGGATAAAGGGAGCCATTCTTAATGGAATTATTTTTTCTGGCTTTGCGTACTCAATCAATAACAAATTATTTCCTTTTACTACTTCTTGTCCGTAATAATGATATACAAGTCCTATAATTAGTCCTCCAATTGGTAACAACCACAGTAACCATGGGTTAAGTTCTCGCATTTGTGCTGCCCACTCTAATGAGCTAAGTAATAGAGCAGATGCAGATCCAGAAAGAATACCTATTAGAATACAAATGAAAATCCATTTGAATAAAGTGAATACTGCTTCTTTTAAGTTTTTTAAATTCATTTTTTCTGGTACAGATACAAGCTTATTATTTGTAAAAGTATTATAATCTGTAAACTTATTAGGCAATTACTGCTGTAAATTCGATCTCAACTAAATATTCTGGTGCTACAAGTTTACTGATTTCATAAAATCCGGTTGCAGGTTTTATATCTTTAAAAAACTTTGAATGCGCTTTTGCAACAGATTCAAAAGTGGTAATGTCTGTTGTAAAAATACGTGTTCTAATAACATCTTGTAAAGAAGCGTTTAAATCTTGTAAGACTTTCTCGACGCGTTCAATTATATTATAGGTTTGAGCATAAGCATCAGTAGCTTTTACTAACACTCCATCTATAATGGCTACGGTGCCAGAAATTTCAATTGTATTACCAATTCGAACCGCTCTACAATATCCCATTTTTTCTTCCCATGGTGATCCAGTTAAAACATTCTCTCTTTTCATAAGTTGGTTTTGTGCTCTAGTTGAAAATTAGTGATGTACATACATTTTTCTGCAATTTATAAAATTTGTGAGAGAAAAAAGAGTGCTTATTTGTTAAAAGGATGTTTAAACAGCTATTATTTTTGCTCTGCAGTATACTTTTTTATAACTTTCGCAGTTAATTATAGAAGGAGTATGAGTTAATTTTGACTATCACTCTTTTACTAACTAAAAAAAAGTATAATGAATTATATGTCGACAAAATCTTTAAATCGAATATTACTTTGCGGATTGTTTATAGGAACTATTGCAAATGGTTATTCTCAAGAAGAATTTAGTTCAAAGTCTAAAGCGATTCCTGCTAAAGAGAAACCAGTTAAGCCAAAAACTGTAAGTAAACCAATGGCTGATCCACCAATAGTAAAGCGTTATGTAGCAGATCCTATTCCAGAAAACAACTTTAAGGTACCTAAAAGTGAGCCCATAGTAGCTTCTGAAGTATATAACAGAGATCAGGATTTAGGTATTTATAAATCAGGATCAACTACGGCAAAAGTAAAGTTCAAAGATGGTGCTTACCTTGATGGCGATAAAATTAGAATATCTTTCAATGATAAAGTACTCGATTATGAAGTAGTATTAGATGGGAGCTTTAGAGAGTTTGAATTAAAACTTGAAAAAGGGGTGAATCGCATTGTTTTTGAAGCTCTAAATGAGGGATTTGCAGCGCCAAATACAGCTGAATTTCAAGTATATGATGATCAAGGAGCCTTAATTGCAAATAATAAATGGAATATAGGAACAGGCTTTATCGCAACGATAATTATAGAAAAGCCTGAAAGTAAATAATTTAGAATTTTTATTTATTCCTCTATTTATTCGCAGAAATAGAGGAGCAATGGATTCCTCAGAAAATATTAAAAAATGACCTTCAGATAAGTTTGAAGGTTAAAGTTTTTTTAATGTTTTCTGAGGTTTTTGGTTTCTAAATACAAAGCTTGGTATATTTGTTGCATGTAGATTGTCAACAAAGAATTATAATATGAGAAACATACTATTGGTTATTTTGATATGCATAGCTGCAAAAGGAAATGCACAAATGGAGTTTGGTAAAAAGTTTAAATCAATTCCGCCAGTAGATACCGGTATTAAAACGAAAACTGTAGCTCCCATTCCCGCAGAAAAGCCTGATATAATCGCACCCAATCTTTTCAAAAAACCAGAACTAAAATTGCCTAGTACTGATTTTAAAATTGGTGATCCTGACCCTATATCGATGACAAGAACGAGTGATTTCATCAATCCTGGAGATGTTGTTAGAGATAAAATGAATAAAAACATTGATAAATCTTTAGTAAAAGAAGGTTTGAAGGAAGATACTTCTTATTTAAATTTAAAGGATTTAGACTTTGGGGTTATTACAACGCAGTCAAATGGTTTAGTAATTAGAGTAAGGGATTACGGAGCTATAGATGGTGATTTAATAAAGGCAAGTATAGTACACAACTATATAAGTACAGTTCTTGCGCCGAGTTTGTATCTAGAAAGCACTTTCAAGGATATAAAGGTTGATCTGAAAAAAGGAATAAATAAGTTGGAATTAGAAGCTTTGAATCGAGGAACCTTAGGCGGGAATACTGGTGCTTTTTACATCTATGACGCCGAAGGCAATTTATTATTATCTGATTTATGGAATAACTTCGATAAAGGCGTGAAATCTAAATTCACTTTTATTAAAGAATAATTATTTGTTAGATTTTGACCTGGCTCCAGTTTTCACCCGTTTTTATCCGGCTAATTTGCATTTCACTAACACCAAATTGTTTGGCAATCATCTTTAATCTTGTTGTTTGATTTGGTTTAGCTAGAAGTTTTTTGATTAGCATGACCTTTGTAACCGTTAATTTAGCTCCATCAGCTTTTAGATTATGCTCTATTAGGTTCAGTCTTGCTTGCTTTACAAATGGACTGTTTCTACTATGTTCCATCATCTCTTCTCTTGTAGCCCATTTTAAATTTCTATAATCATCATTATCGCGTACTCTATCTAAATGCAGGACGTAGGTTTGGTCTTCACTAGTTTTAGGGATAAAAAGTTCTGCAACAAGTTTAGAGATAAATTTATGTTTTGTTTTTATTTTGCCATCACTATTTATTGGATAACGAAACATTTTGTAACCGTCGGCTCGAGCACCTTTTAGTATACGACCAAATTTAATATCATTTACGAAACTAATTAGTCGTCCTTTATTAGAAACGGCATAACGAAGTCTTAATTTATCTTCAACTATAATTTCTTTAAATTCCTCATTAGGATAAATCCTAATTGGTTTCATTTCTTCCCGTTTCATAGATAATAGTTTATTTGTTTTTGTTAATTGGCACAAACAACAATCTCGACTATTTAGTAATCGTTTAGTTTGATAATGCGTTTTTGTGGTATTGTAAATGTAAAAATACTAAAAAACATATGGATATGAGAAAAATTGCGTTTTTTATCAAAGCCAATTTAGTGGTCTTATTATGATTTTTTTATAAATAGAAGGAATCTTGAAATTGATAAAAATTATTAAAAAGTAATTGTTCTTCGTTCCTGTTTTAGCTTATTTGATCAAAAAGGATCTGCAGTTACTTTGAACTTCATGTCCGCTTTAATAGTTATATCTTGCGTTAGTGTTTCTTTTAAGACAGCCATAGTCCTTATTTTATAGGACGAAGCTTTGATGTATTTATCTAATTTAGCATTGCTAGGTATCAGGTCAATAGTGTTTGATATCGAATTGATATCATCTAAGTAAGCTAACTCAATTTCGTCGTTGGCATCAGTTGAGATGTATAAAGTGACAGATTTTAAAAAGCGGAACGACTGGTCAGTTGGGTCAGTAATAGTTAGTTTCAACGAAGTTAATGTGACGTCTTTTACTAAGTCTGCTTTCGTATTATTATTTTCAAAAGTAGAGTTGGAATTTGTTGTCACTTCAGGAGTTACGACACTAAATGCAGTCCCAATTGGAAAGCCACTGGCGATTTTAAATGTGGTTTGATTGTCAACGGAAAAAGTTAATAAATCATCAATTATATTACAAGAACTAAAAATAAGTATAAGTGTTACAATAGATAAGGAGAATTTTGTTTTCATGAAATATTAATTATTTGGATTATATAAAAATGTATTTTTTAAAGATACGAAAAATTGATAATAGTGGTTTTGTTACCTTTATTGAGACACTCTGATCTTATTAATTGAGATGTTCAGAAATAAATGTAATAATTTTCAAAAATCAATTTTTCAATTCAAAATATAAAAAGTATTTTTGCGCATGCAACACAACGTACTTATTTTAGATTTCGGATCGCAATACACACAGCTTATTGCGCGTAGAGTTCGCGAATTAAATATATTCTGCGAAATTTTCCCATACAATCATTTTCCGAGTGATTTATCAAGTTATAAAGCCGTAATTTTAGGTGGAAGCCCATTTTCTGTAAGAGGAGAGGATGCTCCGCACCCTGATTTATCTCAAATCAGAGGAAAGTTACCTATGTTAGCCGTATGTTACGGTGCTCAATACTTAGCCCATTTTAGTGGTGGTGAAGTAGCAGCGTCTAATACGAGAGAATATGGTAGAGCTAATTTGTCATATATAAAAGAGGATGAAATTTTCTTTACTGGAGTTGACTTAAATAGTCAAGTTTGGATGAGCCATAGTGATAGTATAAAGGCTTTGCCAACTAATGGTGTGAAATTAGCAAGTACGCATGATGTTGAATTTGCTGCTTACAAAATTGAAGGTGAGACTACTTATGCTATTCAGTACCATCCGGAAGTGTTTCATTCTACTGATGGTTCTCAAATGCTAGAGAATTTTTTGGTAAAGATTGCTGAAGTTCCTCAGAACTTTACTCCAACAGCCTTTGTTGAAGAGATGGTTGCTGAGTTAAAAGAAAAGGTAGGAAATGATAAAGTGGTATTAGGACTGTCTGGTGGAGTAGATTCTACTGTAGCGGCTGTTTTATTACACCAAGCAATAGGTAAAAATCTTTACTGTATTTTTGTTAATAATGGTTTGCTGCGTAAGAACGAATTTCAGAGTGTGCTAGATCAATATGAAGGAATGGGTTTGAATGTTAAGGGAGTAGATGCTTCTCAGCGTTTTTATGATGCCTTGGCAGGAGTTACTGATCCTGAGTTGAAAAGAAAAGCAATTGGTAACGCTTTTATTGAAGTTTTCGATGCTGAATCTCAACTTATTGAAGATGTAACTTGGCTAGCGCAAGGAACAATATATCCAGATGTAATTGAATCGGTTTCTGTAAAAGGACCATCGGCAACAATAAAATCACATCACAATGTAGGTGGACTACCTGATTACATGAAATTAAAAATTGTAGAGCCTTTGCGTATGCTTTTCAAAGATGAAGTGCGACGAGTTGGTGCTTCTCTTGGGATTGATCCAGAATTATTGGGTAGACATCCTTTTCCAGGACCTGGTTTGTCTATTCGTATTTTAGGAGATATTACTTTAGAAAAAGTACAAATTTTACAAGATGTAGATAAGGTTTTTATAGACGGTCTTAAATCTTGGGGATTGTATGATAAAGTATGGCAAGCCGGAGCCATATTGCTTCCTGTAAATAGTGTAGGGGTAATGGGTGATGAGCGTACTTATGAAAAAGTGGTAGCGCTTAGAGCGGTAGAGTCAACAGACGGAATGACTGCAGACTGGGTTCATTTACCTTATGATTTCTTGATGAAGGTTTCTAACGATATCATTAATAAAGTGAAAGGGGTTAATAGAGTCGTGTATGACATTAGCTCAAAACCACCAGCAACTATTGAGTGGGAATAAAAAAACAAATAACGTAATTGTGTCTTAAAAATCTATTTTAATACACGCATAATAATAGCGGTACCCAATTTTTACTACAAAATTTGGTACCGTTTTTGTTATCTTTGAACCAAATCATTTACAAAAATAAAAAGATGAAGTATTTTTTTGCAATATATCTAACATTTCTACTCGGGGGTACTACCGTTTTTTCTCAAAATAAAGTCATCACTCATAAGGTAGAGAAGGGGGAGACAATTATCCAAATTGCTCAAAAATATCATGTTACACCTTATGATATTTATCAACTAAATCCTGATGCACAATCTGGTTTAAAGCCAAACACAGTATTGTTAATTGCTAAACAATCAGATTCAAAAAAAGAGATTGCTACTGTTGTTCAAAAAACCAATTCGGGTGCACGATCTCATACAGTTACAGCAAAAGAAACATTATATGGTATTGGCAAAACATATGACATTAGTGATGACGACTTAAAGAAAGCTAATCCGTTTTTGGAAAAAGATGGTTTACAAATTGGTCAAACACTTGTGATCCCTTCTAAGACAGGTTTAAAGACTGCAGGTGTAAATGGAGTAGCTCAGAGTCCAATATTTCATGAGGTGATCGCAAAGGAAACTAAATACTCTATTGCTAAACAATACGGAATCACGGTTGAAGAGTTAGAAAAAAAGAATCCGGAAGTAGTGGCTAATTTACCTATTGGTTACAAACTAATAATCAAAGGAACTGTTCCAAAAGTTGTTGCAGGGACTGTTCCCGTGCTAACTGGGAAAGAAAAAGCAGAAGCTGTAGTAAACACAACCTTGCCGGAATTTACTACTTATGCAGTACAGCCAAAGGAGACATTGTATAGTTTGTCTAAAAGTTTTGGTTTAACCCAAGAAGAACTAATTGCTTTGAATCCGTTAATAAAAGAAGGTGTTGAAATTGGAATGGTTTTAAAAGTTCCTACAAAAATAGCTATAGCGCAACAGGTGAAGAAAGAATACACGGCTTTGACTCCAAAAGTTAATTTTGACAATCGTAAAAGATTAATAATGTTATTGCCTTTTAATATTTCTAAAATCGAGAATGACTCAATAAATACTACAGTAGAACGATTAAAGAAAGATAAGTTCTTAAATATGACTTTAGATTTTTATGCTGGTGCCCTTATTGCGATTGATTCGGCCAAAACAATGGGTCTGCCTATTGATGTTGAAATCTACGATTCGCAAGAGACAAAAAACAGCTCGGCAATTACTGGCTTAGTATCCAATTATAGATTGCAAACAGCTAACGCCGTGATAGGGCCCTTTTATCAAAGCAATGCCGAGGCAACTGCGCAACTTTTAAGTATGAATAATGTACCAGTTATTTCTCCGCTTTCTAAAGATGTAGGTAGGCCATACGGTAACTTATTTCAAACAATTCCTGCCCCTGAAGTGGTTAAAAACAAAATGTTTGAGTATATGAGAGGGAAAAACGGAAATATAATGGCCGTTGTGGATAAGAAAAAAGAGTCGGTTCTTCAGTATTTGAAACAGTATCAGCCTAATGTTCCCTTAGTTGCTCTAAATAGTGGTAGTAGTATTAGTGCCGAAAGTTTAAAAGGAATGTTGGTAAAAGATAGAATGAACTTTGTCGTTATGGAGACAGCAAATACCATGATGGTAAAATCTACAATTGCTGCGATGCTAAGTGTTATGTCAACACATCAAGTGCAACTTGTGATTTTAGAGCCTAATGAAACTTTAGATACCGATGAAATTAAGTTTACTAATTTGATTAAATTAAAATTAATGTATCCATCAGTAACGAGAGATAGTGCATTACCGGAAGGAATAATCTTCGGTAGTAAATTTAAAAAAGTTAATACAATTTTCCCTTCAGATTATGCTACCCGAGGCTTTGATGTAACTTTTGATACGATGATGCGTATGGCTCAAGAGGTGAAATTTGAAGAAACAGTTAATGCAGTTGCTACGGAGCAAGTAGAAAGTAAGTTTGAATACTATAAAAAATCCGATGGTGGCTACACAAACAAAGGAGTATTTATTATGTATTATGATGAAGATTTAACTATTAAAGAGGCTAAGTAGAAGCAGATTTGTAAATGATCAACTTCTCCTTCTATTTTATTATTTCAGGTTTAGGTGATTGTAGCCTTATAAAGCATAAATACGTAGGTAGTATATTAATTATAAATAGGATCACTTACATTAGATACTAAGATGGATAAAAATCAGGAACAGCTTGTAAAATTAGCACATACTAAAATGCCCTTTGGTAAATATGAAGGGAAATATTTGATTGACCTACCGGAGTTTTATGTAGTTTGGTATCATAACAAAGGTTTTCCTAAAGGAGAATTAGGAGAGCAATTGAAACTGATCTATGAGCTTAAATTAAACGGGCTTGAAGAATTAATTCGAAACATCAAAAAGAAATATCCAAAACCTCATTGATTGCAATATCAATGAGGTTTTTCCTTTAGAAACAGGGAGGTTTGTTAAAAAGTGATTTTGTGAATTATCTCATTTCCAAATTAGCATATTCTAAATTTATAATCGTATTTTTGCCAAGTTTTTTACACAACTACAACACTAACAACAACAGAATGAATCAAACGAAATATATTTTTGTTACAGGTGGTGTGACTTCTTCCTTAGGTAAAGGAATTATCGCAGCATCTTTAGCAAAATTGTTACAAGCAAGAGGTTACCGAACGACAATTCAAAAATTTGATCCGTATCTTAATGTTGATCCTGGAACACTAAATCCTTATGAGCACGGTGAATGTTATGTTACTGATGACGGTGCTGAAACAGATTTAGACCTTGGTCATTACGAACGTTTTTTGAATGTACCTACTTCTCAGGCTAATAATGTTACAACAGGTAGAATTTATTTGTCAGTAATTGAGAAAGAGAGAAGAGGTGAATTCCTAGGTAAAACAGTTCAAGTTGTTCCTCATATTACTAATGAGATCAAAGAAAGAATGCAATTGCTAGGTAACTCTGGTGATTATGATATAGTTATTACAGAAATAGGTGGTACAGTAGGTGATATTGAATCGTTACCATATATAGAGTCTGTTCGTCAATTAGTATGGGATTTAGGTGAAAGCAATGCAATTGTTATTCATTTAACTTTAGTTCCCTATCTAGCTGCTGCAGGAGAATTAAAAACAAAACCAACGCAACACTCTGTTAAAACATTAATGGAAAGCGGTATAAAAGCCGATATCCTAGTATGTAGAACAGAACATGAACTTTCGCAAGAAATACGTAACAAGTTGGCTCTTTTTTGTAATGTAAAAAAGGAGGCTGTAATTCAATCTATTGATGCGTCAACTATTTATGAAGTTCCTAATTTAATGCTAGAGGAAGGTCTTGATACTGTTGCATTAAAAAAATTAGATTTGCCAAAAAAAGCCGCTCCAGACATGAAAAATTGGAATACTTTTTTGAGCAGAATTAAAAATCCAAAGCATACAGTTAACATTGGTTTGATTGGGAAATATGTGGAGATGCAGGATTGTTACAAATCTATTTTAGAGGCTTTTATTCATGCTGGTGCAGCAAATGAAACTAAAGTAAACGTTGTGTCTATTCATTCAGAGTATATTACAGCGGCCAATATTGATGAAAAATTGAAAGGTTTAGACGCCATTCTAGTAGCTCCAGGTTTTGGAGAAAGAGGAATTGAAGGAAAAATTGAAGCCGTTCGTCATGCACGTGAGAATAAATTGCCTTTCTTCGGAATCTGTTTAGGAATGCAAATGGCAGTTATAGAGTATTCAAGAAATGTTCTTGGTTACTCTGAAGCGAATTCTACCGAAATGAACGAAGGTACATCTCACCCTGTTGTGAATTTAATGGAGGAGCAAAAGAATGTTACTGACAAAGGAGGAACAATGCGTTTGGGAGCTTGGAAGTGTGATATTAAAGAAGGATCATTAGCTCATAAAATTTATGGTCAAACGTCAATTTCGGAGCGTCACCGTCATCGTTATGAGTACAATAGTTCTTATGTGGATGTGCTTCAAAAAGCTGGATTAAATGCTTCAGGGATCAATCCAAATACAGGCTTAGTTGAGATTGTAGAGATAGAGGATCATCCATTTTTTATTGGAGTGCAATACCATCCTGAATACAAAAGCACAGTAGCGAATCCGCATCCCATATTTGTGAATTTTGTAGCTGCAGCTGTAAAAGCTAAAAGAAGTAAGTAATAAAAACCCAAAGTGGGTAGATAATAAGTATACGAGTTTATTGAAATACTATAAGCGCGAGAAGAAAAACAATAATTTGTGTTATAATGGAAGAAAAAAAGTTTGACCCTAATTCGTTAATTGGTTTTGCATTGATTTTTGGGATATTTGTTTGGATAATGTACCAAAATCAACCTTCAGAGGCTGAGTTAGCAGCTGAAAAAGCTAAGAAAGAATTAGTAGTAGCGAATGAAACAACTACGAAAGCGGTTGCTGCAAAAGAAATTGTAGATGTTGTCAAGGTAGGAGATACTGTGCAACTAGCTGAACTACAAAAATCATTAGGTGATTTTGCTTACTCAGCAACATTGCCATCAGCTAAGGAATCATATACTACTATTGAAAATAACTTAGTTGTCTTAAAATTTGCTAATAAAGGGGGTTATATTGTTGAGGCTACTTTAAAAAACTACGAGCGTTTCAAAAAAGGTTCAGGCGAATTGGTGTCTTTAATTAAAGACAATAATGCCAACCTAAATATACAATTAATAACTAACGATAATCGTACCTTAAATACTAAGGATTTGTTTTTTGAGCCTACTTTGACAAAAAGTGGTCAAGATCAAGTTTTATCTATGCGTCTGAAAGCGGGAGCTGATTCGTTTTTAGAATACAAGTATGTGTTGAAAGCGGATGATTACATGCTTGATTTTGATATTCAATCACAAGGCTTGAATAAAGTGCTTAGCGCAGCTAAACCATTGAATTTGGAGTGGGATTTAAAAGCCTATTCTAATGAGAAAAGTTTAACGACAGAAAACCGTTATTCTGAAATGTATTATGAATATGAAGACGGTAAAAGTGACTACTTAGGACAGTCAACTGACAAAACTGAAAATGCAGAGAACGTTTCATACATTGCTTTTAAGCAACACTTCTTTTCATCGATTTTGCTAACTGATGCTCCTTTTGAAAAGGCAGAATTATATACTAATAACTTGGTAGGTGGGGATAACGTAGATACCACTTTTACAAAGCAGTTTAAAGCAATCGTTCCTTTGGCATTCAAAAACGGTGAGATTAACGAGAAAATGAATTGGTATTACGGTCCTACGGATTATAAAATGCTTAAGACCTATGATAGAAATCTTGAGGATATTGTAGCTTTAGGTTGGGGTATCTTTGGATGGATCAATCGTCATGCATTTATTCCAATGTTTGGATTCTTGACTTTATTCATTCAACAAGGTTGGGCAATTGTTTTGTTTACGATTTTGGTGAAATTAGTAATGTCGCCTATCACTTACAAATCATTTTTGTCACAAGCAAAAATGAAAGTTTTGCGTCCTGAAATTGCTGAGCTAGGTGAGAAGTTCAAGAAAGAGCCAATGAAAAAGCAGCAAGAGACAATGAAATTATACAATAAAGCGGGTGTAAACCCAATGGCTGGTTGTGTCCCAGGTTTATTGCAAATGCCTGTTTTCTATGCTTTATTTCAATTTTTCCCATCAGAATTAAGTTTGAGGCAAAAAGGATTTTTATGGGCAGATGATTTATCATCATTTGACTCCATATATGAATTGCCATTCCACATCCCAGCTTATGGAAATCATATTAGTCTTTTCCCTATTTTAGCTTCTATTGCTATCTTCTTCTACATGAAAATGACTACAGGTGATCAGCAAATGCAGGCACCACAGCAAGAAGGAATGCCAGATATGGCTAAGATTATGAAAATTATGGTTTATATTTCTCCTTTGATGATGTTGCTTTTCTTTAACAGTTATGCATCAGGATTGAGTTTGTATTACTTTGTTTCTAATACGATCACAATAGGAATTATGTTAGTGATTAAAAACTATATAATTGATAGTGATAAAATTCATGCTCAAATTCAAGAAAATAAATTGAAAGAGCCAAAAAAACAAGGTAAGTTTCAAAAGAAGTTGCAAGAAGTAATGGAGCAGCAAGAAGCTTTGAAACAGCAACAAAAGAAAAAATAATTACCTATAGCCATAGTATAAAAAGCTTCCATTTTGGAAGCTTTTTTTTTGGAGTTACACTATAAAAAAATTACTTCTCAAACTTCAGGTAAGAGTTCTTATAAATAACTACTGTTTATTAGAATTGGATTTAAAATAAATTATGTTGTTCATTTTCGACTTGCAGCATTTTCACCCTATTGATAATAGCTCTGCTTTTTAATTGGCATTGGTATTTTTTAAACACAACTTATTTATTTCTATCTCTCCATACTATTAAAGCCATTGCTCAGGTGTCATTATACTATCGTCTTTTTTATTATTAGTATTACCTTATATTAGTATTACTGTCGTAGTGGTATTAATATAGGTAAGAGCTTATGTTTAGGTGTTGCTGGTGTATCAAGCAGAAAAAACCTCCCATTAGGAGGTTTTTTGGTAGTAAAAAGATAAATTGAGCTTGTTAAAATACGGGTAATAAAACTTTGTCAATCGCATGTATTAGTCCGTTAGCACATTGTACATCGGTTATAATAATATTTGATAATCTGTTTCTAGCATCTTTAATTTTTGCTCCACCAGTTAATTGGATCGTAAACTGTTGCGAAGGTACTAGTATTGGCGTCACTAGTTGACCTTCAGTTAATGTGCTCGCTAATACATTAGCTGGACTAACAACGTGGTATTGTAAAATTTTAGTTAGGTTATCTGCTGATACACCTGCAATTCCTCCGTTAGCTGCTAATTCAGTATCTAAGGACGTAAATGCAGCATTGGTTGGTGCGAAAACGGTAAAAGGACCAGCACCTTGTAAAGTTGTGATAAAGTTAGGTTGTCCAGAACGATTTAATACGCTTACCAAAGTCGTAAAATTACTATTAGCTGCCGCATGGGTTACGACAGTCGGTAATTCAATGACTTTATCTACGATGTGTATTACACCATTTGAGGCTAATACATCTGCTGTAGTTACAGTTGCTGCTCCATTTAGCTTAACTGTGCTACCTGAAACATTAACATACATACTCAGTGTATTAGTAGTAGAAGCAGCGCCTTTAGCAAGTGTTTTTTCGTATTTTGTTGATAAATCAGCTGCTTTTTTGGTTCCAACTAAAACATGGTTCAATAGAAGTTCTTTTAATGTTGCTGTAGGTACTGCATTGATGTTTGATGTACCAAGGTAAGCGGTGAAGGCTGCATTAGTTGGTGCAAATACAGTGTAGTTATCAGTACCTTGAAGTGTTGCTGCTAAATCTGTTTTGACTAGCGCTTCCACTAAAATACTAAATTCAGGATTCTTTGAGGCTATACCTGTAATAGTGTTATCAACTGTTGCCTGGTTGTCATCATCACTGCTACAAGAAGTTAGGAGAAAAGAAGTTGCTACGAAAAAGCAAAGAGCAATTGATTTGATTGAATTTTTCATAATTTTTTATTTAGATTTTTTTTTAAGTCATGCTAAACTAGAAAATTATTTGTTTAGCTTATTTGTAATTATGATAAACATTTTAAAATTTTATGTTTTTATTATAGAGTGTTTACTATCATTATTTTGGTATAAGTAGGATTAATTTATCAGTATTATTGGTTATGTAGGAAATTAGCTGAATACTTTGTGTTTAGAATATTTACAGTAGTATTAAACAAATTTGTATTTTTTTTTGTAGGTTTTTACTTTTTTATACAACTTGCATTTCACATTAAATTTGCTAAGTACTATTTTTTTGAATCAAATTCATGGGTGTGGTTAATAATTTTAACAACTAAAATCATTAGCTGATAGAAAAGAAGTAATTTCGCAAGAATTATTTCGTTATTAATGTCTAATCTTATGTACTTATGAAATTTTTTAATTTTATTACCGTTTTATGTATATGCTTTGGTTCCTTAAATGCGCAGTCAACAATCAATAGTTTGGATGTAAATGGAAAGAAGGACGGATTATGGAAAGGAGTTTACACGGAATCAAAAAGACCTAAATATGAAGGTACTTTCAGCCATGGCAAGGAAATAGGTTTATTTAAATTTTTTGATGATACAAAGGCCGGTTCCTTAATAGCAACAAGAGAATTCAACGCAGATAACTTAGTTGCGTATACCACTTTCTATGATCAGAAAAAGAACAAGGTTAGTGAAGGAAAGGTTATTAACCGCTTGTTTGAAGGGGAGTGGAGATATTACCATCAAGCTTCAACTGTAACAATGACTTTAGAAAATTACAGTAAAGGAAAATTAGAGGGTTTACGATCTGTGTTTTATATCAACGGCAAAATAGCAGAAGAGCAGTTTTACAAGAATGATCAAAAAAACGGTTCTTATAAAAAATATGCTGAAAACGGAATAGTTCTAGAAGAGTCTATCTATAAGAACAATCAATACGATGGTGTAGCAATTTTTAGAGATCCTGACGGAAGTATGGTTTCTAAAGGTAAATTTACTAATGGTAAGAAAACAGGATTGTGGTCCTTTTTTGAAAAAGGTAAATTGGTAAAAGAAGTAAATATGAGTAATCCTGAAGATGCAGCTAAAGCAAATCGGAATTAACTTTCTAGCTACATAAATACTGCTATAAACTTCGTAACTTTGCCAACTTATAATATTTTTAAAGTTTTTAAAATGAAGCGTGTTGTAGTAGGACTTTCAGGTGGTGTTGATTCAAGTGTTGCGGCTTATTTATTGCAGCAACAAGGATATGAGGTGATAGGTCTTTTTATGAAAAATTGGCATGATGATACTGTTACCATATCAAATGATTGCCCTTGGTTAGAAGATAGTAATGATGCTTTGCTAGTAGCAGAGAAACTTGGGATCCCTTTTCAAACAGTAGATTTAAGCGAGGAATACAAAGAAAAAATTGTGGACTACATGTTCAACGAATACGAGCGAGGCAGGACACCTAACCCTGACGTACTTTGTAATCGTGAAATAAAGTTTGATGTTTTTATGAAAATTGCACTTAGTTTAGGTGCTGATTTTGTTGCTACAGGTCATTATTGCAGAAAAGCAGAAACAGAGGTCAATGGTGAAACTGTTTACCAACTTAAGGCGGGTGCCGACAACAACAAAGATCAATCGTATTTTTTATGCCAGTTATCTCAGGAGCAGTTAGCTAAATCATTATTTCCTATTGGGGAGCTAACAAAACCTGAAGTCAGAGAAATAGCTGCTGAAATGGAATTAGTTACAGCTGATAAAAAAGATTCTCAAGGTCTATGTTTTATCGGTAAGGTACGTTTGCCTGAGTTTTTGCAACAAAAATTACAACCTAAAGAGGGAGTGATAATTCAAATTGATAAAAATGATCCAATATATGTTACTCCAAGCACTGAGGGACTAATTGAAGAAGAAGTGCTTGCGCTTGCGGCACGTAAATTAGCTTACACACCTACAATGGGTAAAGTGGTTGGAAAACATCAAGGTGCTCACTATTTTACAGTTGGACAACGCAAAGGATTAAACGTAGGAGGAACTACTGATCCCTTGTTTATTATTGGTACAAATGTAGAAACTAATACTATTTATACGGGTTTGACTAGTGAACATCCGGGATTATTTAGATCAGCTTTGTTCATAGAAAAATCAGAAGTACACTGGATTCGTCAGGATATGAAACTTGCTATTGGGGAGTCACAAACGTATAGCGTACGAACTCGTTATAGACAACCATTACAAAAAGCAACTTTACATCAATTTGAATCTGGGATGTATATTTCTTTTGAGGAGCCGCAGTCAGCTATCACTGAGGGTCAATTTGCTGCATGGTATCTTGACGACGAATTAGTTGGTTCGGGAGTAATTTCTTAGCTTAGTGCTTTGCTATTTTAGGATGCCTTTTTAAAATTTAGCAGATAACTTTTTGAACAATTTAATTAGATCGCACTATGAGGAAATTATACGTATTCCTTTTTTTATTAGTTTCAGTAGTAGTATTTCCTCAGGAAGATGCGTGGGTTTATTTTAAAGACAAGCCTAGTGCTACTACTTTTTTAAATGCTCCGTTACAAATGCTCTCTCAAAGAGCTTTAGATAGAAGAGAAAATCAAAAAATAGTGCTAGACCTAAAAGATGTTCCCATTGAAGCAGACTATGTCGCTCAAATTAACGCTGTTGTGGGAATCGACGTTAAAGCGAAGTCCAAGTGGCTGAATGCAGTCCATGTTCGTGGAACGAGTACACTTATTAATTCATTAAGATCAATTTCTTTTGTTGCAAGTGTCGATTTTGCTAATAAGTCGCTGAACCAAACGGGTAAAACAACTAAAGAATTTAAGAGCAAAATTAGTAGCAAGACTAAGCAGACTAAGATTAACTTTTCATATGGTAATGCTAAGAATCAAATAGAAATGCTCAATGGAACTGTTTTGCATCAACAAAATTTTACTGGATCAGGAAAAATTATTGCGGTTTTAGATAGTGGTTTCCCGGGAGTAAACACCACAGTACCATTTGAAAGATTAAGAGTGAATAACCAAATACTTGGAGGTTATAATTTTGTAGATAGAGATGCTAATTTTTATGGAGGTGATACACATGGTTCCTATGTACTCGCAACGATGGGTGGGTATAAGGAAAATGAATTAGTAGGAACTGCACCAGATGCTTCTTATTATTTGTTTGTTACTGAAGATGCCCTTAGTGAAAATCCTTTGGAGGAGTCTCTGTGGGTAGAAGCGGCAGAGGAAGCAGATCGATTAGGTGTAGATATTATAAACAGCTCTTTAGGGTATTTTGACTTCGACAATTCAGCTTACGACCATACCTATAGCCAACTTAACGGGAGCTCGACTTTTATTTCAAAAGGCGCTGAGATTGCGTACAGCAGAGGGATGATTGTTGTAACATCTGCAGGGAACTCAGGTGGTTCGTCTAATCCTTATATCACTGCACCCGCTGATGCCGTATCAGTTATTGCGGTAGGAGCAGTAAATGCAGCTGGAGTGAGAGCTAACTTTAGTTCAATAGGTCCTAGTTTTGATAACAGAGTAAAACCAGATGTAATGGCACAAGGAGTTTCCAGCGTTTTATCTGATGAAAAAGGAAATATAATTACTGCTGATGGTACTTCTTTCTCGAGTCCTATTCTTGCAGGAATGATTGCTTGTTTATGGCAAGCCTTTCCGGATAAAACAAATAGTCAAATACGGGATTTAGTTTTAAAATCCTCAGATCGATTTACGAGTCCGTCCGCACAATACGGCTATGGAATTCCTAATTTCGCTACAGCAAAAACACTACAAGTTGTGGAGTTTGGCTCGAAATATTTTGGAATATATCCCAATCCAGCAACTGATTTAATTACAGTTTCGTTTCCTGAAAATTTTAATAAAGGGAGTGTTATTTTTTATTCGATCTTAGGTCAAAAAGTTTTTGAGAAGCAACTTAATGAGTCTGAAGTTTTGTTTTCGGTAGATTCATTAAATAAAGGAATTTATATTTATAAAATAGAGTCTGAGGCGTTCTCACAAACAGGAAAAATTATAAAGCAATAAAAGTAGTTTACATTATGAATGCAATTTGTTCACTTTTTAACATCAAATATCCCATAATTCAAGGAGGAATGATCTGGGTCAGTGGTTATAAACTAGCTAGTGCCGTAAGTAATGCAGGCGGTTTGGGTCTTATTGGTGCAGGTTCAATGTATCCAGAAGTATTACGAGAGCACATTCAAAAATGTAAAAAAGCCACCTCTAAACCTTTTGGAGTTAATGTTCCAATGTTATATCCTAACATTGAGGAGATCATGAAAATTATTGTTGAGGAGGGTGTTGAAATTGTTTTTACCTCGGCGGGAAATCCTAAAACTTGGACTAGTTATCTCAAGGAAAACGGAATTACTGTGGTGCATGTAGTGAGTAGCAGTACTTTTGCTCTTAAAGCTCAAAATGCTGGTGTAGATGCTGTTGTTGCCGAAGGTTTTGAAGCAGGAGGACATAACGGAAGAGAAGAAACTACTACTATGACCTTAATTCCTATGGTAAAAGAGCAATTAAGTATTCCAGTAATTGCTGCGGGAGGGATTGGTACAGGAAGAGGAATGTTGGCTGCCATGGTTCTAGGTGCTGATGGTGTGCAAGTAGGAAGTAGGTTTGCTGCTTCTCTAGAATCCTCAGCTCATTCTAACTTTAAAGAGACCATTCTCTCGGTTAAGGAGGGAGGAACACAATTAACTTTAAAAGAATTAGCGCCTGTGCGTTTAATTAAAAATAAATTCTTCGAAGATCTGCAAGAGTTGTATGGAAAATGTCCTTCAAAAGAAGATTTAATTGCTTTTTTGGGTCGAGCAAGAGCAAAAAGAGGTATGTTTGAAGGGAATCTGGAGGATGGTGAACTAGAGATAGGTCAAATAGCGGGTTTGATTAACGAAATTAAATCGGCAGAAGATATTATAATTGAAATGATTGCTGAATTTAATACAGCCCAATTAGAAGTTACTGAATTTCTTTTTTAATAAATCAATAATGAATAAAATAAAACTGTTTGTAGTATTACTTTTTCTTTCTTTTGGGATGCAGCAAGCCTATAGTCAGACCTACAAGTTTAAGACCTCTGGTGTTAGTGTTTTAGAAAAAAACAATAAAGGAAAATGGGATAAGTGGTCTGATCTGAACTTGGTAAATATTTTAGTGACACTGGATACCAATAAAAATAGATTTGTAGTGTACTCTCAAATTATACAATTATTTGAGATAGTAGATTATATTCCCACTCAAGAAAATGATACTGATATTGTTTATTCCTTCACATGTAAAGACAATAATGGCTTAGATTGTACCATCTCTATCATTACAAGGAAAATGCAAGAAAATAGAAAGCAGCTTTACATTACTTATGACGACCACATTATTTTATACAATATATTTAATATGTAGAGGCCGTTTTATAACGTATTACAACTAGTCTATATCCTTTATAAATTCGTCATATTCCAAATAGAATAATTCCAAAGCATTCATCTTTTCAAAATAAAAATCAAATATTTCATCCCAGTAATTGCGATTGCTAAACCCTACACCTAAGCGCTCTACCCATATTCGAGCGATTGTTTTACCGTTTTCTAAAACGTGATTCTTCTCGTAAACTAGGTCTTTTACAAATTCCTCTTCAAGAATGTTTTTTAGGGCTTCAATTTTTTCAAAATAAGCATTTCGTTTTTCATCGCTGCGGTGCTCAATGTCAATTAATACTTGTGCTTTTTTATTGTCTACATAAAATTTAAAGGAGAAATCTTTGATTTTAGTATCATATAAAACCCATTTGCGCGGATATTTCTCTGCGAATGTTACCCAGAATTCTCTTTTTAACTTTTGAGTTTCTTCCCTACTATACATTTTATTTAAATTTGGTTTTTAGAAATAGGCACAAAACTTTTTTCTAAACTATATTTACGATATCTTATACTGCAAAAATAGACTTTGATTATGGATTTCCAATATTTTTTAGAACATGTTGCCTATTTAGCTGAAGCAGAACTTCCAGCTATGAAGGCACACGCTATTATGGCGCCTATTGAAAGATTAGAAACATTACAAAATCCAATAAATGTTATAAATACCCCTAGAACAGCCGCCGTATTGATGCTGTTGTATCCCAAGAAGGGAGAAACGCATTTAGTACTAATAGTTCGAAACGCTTACGAAGGAGTACATTCTGCGCAAGTTGCCTTTCCAGGAGGTAAGTATGAAGATACTGATAGTGACTTTGCTTATACAGCCCTACGCGAAACACAAGAGGAGGTAGGAGTGAACCCGCAAGAAGTAGAACTAATAAAACCGTTTACTCCTATGTATATACCGCCAAGCAATTTTATGGTGCACCCATTTTTAGGCGTTGCTAAACAAGAATTAAGGTTTGTTCCTGATCCTTCTGAAGTTGCTCGTATTATAGAATTACCTTTAGCTGTTTTCTTAGATGAGTCTATCGTTATTGAGACGCGATTGGCGACTTCTTATGCAGAAGAAATAAGTGTTCCTGCTTTCAATATTGAAGAGACCATCGTATGGGGAGCAACAGCGATGATGTTAAGTGAATTAAAAGTAGTACTAAAATCCGTTTTTGAGTATTAAACATAAAAAACAGTTCTTTTGTTAATCTTTTGTTGTTAAATCAGTTCATAAACAACAAATAATTAACTTTAAAAATATTTTGTATGTTTGCGATCCAAAAATGATAAATTAAAAAATTTTATGGGATTATTTAAAAGAAATCCTTTTGGCCATATTCTCTTCTTAAAGAAATGGTTAATTCGAATATTTGGTGCTATCACGCATAGGCGCTATCGTGGCTTCAATGAATTACAAATAGAAGGGTCTGATATTATTAAAAATTTACCAGAGACTAATGTGCTATTTATATCTAATCATCAAACATACTTTGCTGATGTGGTCGCTATGTTTCATGTTTTCAACGCAAGTCTAAGTGGTCGTGAGGACTCCATAAAAAACGTGGGTTACCTATGGCAGCCTAAAATGAATATATATTATGTCGCCGCCAAAGAAACAATGACGGCAGGACTCTTGCCTAGAATTATGGCTTATGCGGGCGCAATCACTGTCGAACGAACTTGGCGTGCCAAAGGTATTGATGTGGCCGAAAAGAGAGACGTGAACCCCAATGATACGGAGAATATCAAAATAGCCTTAAAAGATGGCTGGGTAATAACGTTTCCGCAAGGAACCACTAAGTCCTTTAAGCCTGTTCGCAAGGGTACTGCGCATATCATAAAAGATCACAGACCCATTGTTGTTCCTATAGTGATTGATGGCTTTAGGCGTTCGTTTGATAAAAAGGGATTACGAATGAAAAAGAAAGGGATTTTACAATCCTTTATCATAAAAGAGCCACTTGACATTGATTATGATAATGACTCTATCGAGGAAATTGTCGAAAAAGTAGAGTATGCCATTGAGCAACACCCTTCGTTCTTAAAGGTGATTCCGCTAGAAGAAATTGAGGAGCAAGAAAAACTAAATAAATTCCGTAAATGGGAATATTAATTCCAATTACAAGAAACAAAAAACCCGATAACTCAACTACGTTATCGGGTTTTTTTAAACACAAATTGAAGGTAAACACTACAAGTCTATTTTCTTCAATTCCTTGTAATTAGCTAGTAATCGTCGTAATAAGGTTCCGTAAAGCAATCTATAAAAAAGCCAAAATGTACCAAAAATTAGTAAGGTTATTAAAACTAGTAAACTAATCGTAATGGCGATTGCACCGTTATTGGTGGCGATTTTTTCTTTTAAAATATCAATTTCTGGGCTAAATGAAAACGCAATTATAAAACCTACAATCATACTATAAGCAATCATGATCAGGTTATAATAAACGTAGTATTGCACCGTTTTTCGGGTTCTTAGAATATCTCTCATTAATTGTTTGGTCGAGGCGATGGTCGATATCCTTACATAATTTTTATAAAACAAGTATATAAACACAAGTGTTATAATGTATCCTGAGATATTCATGATCTTAAAAACGATTTCTAAGCTCGATTTACTTATTTTTTCTAAGTAATCGTCACTATTAAACGCTAAACCAAGCGCAGACCACAAACCAACCTCGATAATACTGATGATTAAAATCCACTTCACAATCGAAGACGATTTTTTATGAATCATTTTATAGAGTTCTAGTTCTGATATCTGTTCAAAGGAATCCGTATTCTTCTTCCAGTCTTTTTTTAGTAAATCCAGCTCTTCCATATTCCTTAAGGATTTAGTATTTTTTTTAATTTTCCTTTTATTCTGTTCATCTTCACTCGCGCATTCACTTCACTAATCCCTAGTGTTTCGGCTATTTCATGATAATCTTTGTCTTCTAGATACATAAAAACTAATGCTTTTTCAATATCGTTAAGTTGATAAACCGCTTTGTACATTAATTTTATTCGTTCTTCCTCTTCGTAGTTGTAATCAACATCCTTAATAAAATGTTGTCCTCCTTCGTACTCTACAGTTGCAATTGTTCGCTTGCTTTTGCGGTACAGAGTAATGGCAGTGTTCAGTGCAACACGATATGCCCAAGTAGAAAATTTGCTATCGCCTCTAAATTTTGGAAAGGCTTTCCATAATTGAATCGTAATTTCTTGAAACAAATCCTTGTGTGCATCCTCACCGTCAGTATATAACCTACAAATTTTGTGGATTATATTCTGATTGTCTTTTAGTTGCTGTACAAACGATTGCTCTAGATTATCACTCATATATACGTTAGTGTGGGTATGAAAGTTTTTGTTACAAATAAAGCTTTTTTTTTGAAGCACGAGCAGCTAATTTAGCTCATGCATTGTCCCGCTCTCCATTGCAATCTCCCACAAGATTACCTCGTTCCTCGCAAACCTGTCGGGAGGATTTTCATTGCGATCGGGGCTAGATTATAAAACTACTATTTCAATTCCCGCGGGGAACTGCAGTTATAAAAGGATTATCATCTTCAATTGCATTCAAATTTTATTTTTTACTACCGTAAACAGTAGATAACTTGTATATTTGATTTTACACAATCAGTAATCCTACGATCCATGAATATTCCTCAGTCAAAAAATCCACGTATAGTAATCATAGGAGGTGGCTTCGCCGGAATCGCATTAGCAAAACAGCTCAAAAACAAAGGGGTGCAAGTAGTACTTTTAGACCAACACAACTACCATAATTTTCAGCCTTTATTGTATCAAGTAGCTACTGGCGGTCTCGAAGCAGGTTCTATCGCTTACCCTATCCGTAAGGTGATTCAGGAATACGATGATTTTTATTTTAGACTGACGTCGGTTCAGGAAATTGATACTACTAACAAGAAAATAATTGCCGAAATTGGCGAACTCACCTATGATTATCTCGTTATAGCAACTGGTTCTAAGACTAATTTTTTTGGCAACAAGGAGATCAAGCGCCATAGCATGTCTATGAAAACCATTCCGCAGGCGCTAAATATCCGCAGTTTTATTCTCGAAAATTTTGAGCAAGCGGTACTTACTACTGATGTTGTAGAACAGAATAGTTTAATCAACTTTGTACTCGTGGGTGGTGGTCCTACAGGTGTGGAATTGGCTGGGGCTTTGGCCGAAATGAAAAAAGCCATACTACAAAAAGATTATCCTGATCTCGATATTTCCAGAATGCAAATTAACCTGATTCAAAGCGGAGATCGCATCTTGAATACGATGAGCGAAAAATCATCTGCAGCCGCAGAGGAATTTTTAGTCAATCTAGGAGTGAAAATCTGGAAAAATGTTCGTGTCACTAATTATGATGGACGAACTGTCACGACCAATTCTGATTTGGTTTTTGATACCGCAACGGTGATCTGGACAGCAGGAGTACAAGGTGCTGTAGTAGCAGGATTGAATGCCGATGCTTTAGTGGAACGTGTAGAGCGTATTCGAGTAGATGCATACAATCAAGTAAAAGGCTATGAGGATATTTTTGCCATTGGCGATATCGCTTCGATGGAAAGTCTTGATTTCCCTGACGGGCATCCCATGATGGCGCAACCAGCCATGCAACAAGGTACACTTTTGGGTAAAAATATAATTCGTTTAATCGCTAACAAACAGATGGTACCTTTTAGCTATAACGACAAAGGATCCATGGCAACTATTGGTCGTAATAAAGCGGTGGTCGATCTACCAAACTATCATTTTAGCGGTGTTTTTGCCTGGTTCGTTTGGATGTTTGTTCACTTGTTTTCGCTAATAGGTTTCAAGAACAAAGCGGTAGTTTTTCTAAATTGGGTGTACAACTATATTCGTTTTGACCGTGAAGGACGACTAATTATCAGACCTTTCAAAAAGCGCAGTTTTACCACTTTTACTACTGATGAGATATAGTTTTCGAGCCTATCCTCTTTTAGTGAATACCTGTATCTAAAGAAAACTTTAAAGCTAAAAAAGAGAGGAAATTCATAATGAATGAACTTGATGAAAACCTATAATTTTTCTGTTTTATAATAGTTCACCATCAAATCTACAAATTTGCTGTAACTGTTTATGCCTTCAATTTGCTGGTTTATCTTTAAGAAATTATCATAAAATACGTGGAAACCCTTGTCGATAAAGCTTTCATACTGATCCCAAAAATCATCAGATTCTTTATAATTTTTTAGAATACCTGGATGAATAGTTTTTAATAATTTTTTAAAAACGATTTCATCTCTCGCTTGCCAGTTGTACAAGCAGTATCGCAAAGCAAAACTATATCCTGAATATTTAAAATACAAATCATCATTTTGTATAGTAGCTAAAAAACCAATGAAATTACATTCACTTTCACTCGCAAAACCTATTTGATGTGCCATTTCATGACAGCTGGTCATAGGTGAACTGTAGCGAGGTAATAAGTAGTTCACTTGCGCCTCATTGGTAAACGGATTCAAATACCCACCAAAACCCATGTAAGTGAGCGGTACGCTAAATAATGAGTTTTTTACACTTAGACCTTGGTATTCAAAAAAAGGGTGATGTTTTGCTAGATTTTGATATCCTACTATAATTTTATCCCACTCTTGTTCTGAGGTATACGGAAAAACAACGGCTAGACTGTCATTATTTGTAAGCTGTAGCTGTACTGCATTTGTTTTGAGAATTAATTGTTGAGTGAATGCTAGTAAATCAGCATCGCTGTATTCTTTTTCGATTTTTAATTTTTCAAAAAGAGGTTGGCGGTAATAATTTAATGCCCAAAAAAGGTGAAAGAAAAAATAAAATACCGACACAAAACCAATTAGCTGCAGACTATTGTTTTTCCAATTCCTTTGCCACGATTTTCGACTAATCCAAAACCAGCGTACTAGTAACACAATCAAAATGAAATACAAACAATCACCAACAGAGAATGGAATAGTACCCAAGGCCATTCGGGAAAATTGCGAAAGGTACGGAAACAAACCGGTGCTGTAATACCGTTCGACTGTAGCAGGAAAGTACGCGATAATTTGTAAAAAAAGGATTTGAATCACCAGAAAAAGCGGTAAGAAGTAGTTTGATTTCACTAATCGATGGTTTATGTAAGTTGCAGTTGTCCTGACTGGTAAATGTAATTTCTTTTAATTCTAAAGAGTAGACTAAATAGAGTGAATATAAATTGTTTTTATTTCCAGTTGTTTCTTTGTTTTGTGGATGTAATATGTGCCAAATGATGATTTGAATGCCAAGCATACATTCCTATGTATTGGTCTAGTCTGATTTTATTTTCATGATCGGGATGAATAAATTTGCAATTGTATTGCTCCTCCGTTAAGTTTTTGAGTGCTACTGTCCATCTTTCATGAATGCCTTCAATCATTTGTAGTGAAGGGGCAATAGACATGGTTTTAGCATCTGCTAGTTCTGCCCATTTACTTTCATCAAAAGGCTTTATAGTAGGTTCATTCTCCGTTATGGCTAGTTTTAAGCGAATAAAACTATTCATATGGCTGTCTGCGCAATGGTGAACGACCTGCCTAATTGTCCAACCATCTGGGCGATAAGGCGTGTCTAATTGTTCCTCAGTTAATAATTGGACTTCGTTTGCTAATCGTGCTGGAAAAGTAGCAATAGCCTCAATCCATCCCGCTATCTGCGCAGTTGTAATCGTTGTTGGTGTTTCAAATTTACCAATGGGATATCTTAAATCTTCTGAAGTCATTTTCTTTTTATTTTGGTTATCTCAATTTTTGTTATGCAGTGCGCTAAATTTACTTTTTGTAATATTTTTAAAAGTAAAACTTTTTTTAAAATTAGACTGTATTACAAAGGCAAATAGCTCCTTCAATTTTAATTTTTATTTGATGGGAAGTTAGAAATACGGCGTATTTTATATTTTCAATTTACACTTAAGTAAATTAAAGCCAGAGTTTAGTTGCTTGTATATCTCTCCTTCACTTTTTGATCCCATCATTTGTGCTGCTTATGCTCGCAGCTTTTGCTTTAAAATCAAAAGTCCCAAGCATTAACTTGGGACTTGAAAACAAGAATATGTATATTTTATAAAAAGAAATAACCTACTGATAATTGTACAACAGCGTTTTTATTGGTCGTATTTGCAACGCTACTAATGTTAGACAATCCTAAATTATATCTAGCACTAAAATTAAGGCCGTTCTCAAGTTTGTAACCTAGACCGGCATTAACTCCAAAATCAATTTTTTTAAATAAATTTTTCACATCGGCATTGTCCGTTTTTGCAGAAAGTAAAAATCCAACTTGTGGACCTGCCTCAAGGCTCAGTCCTTTTGTTACATAATATTTTCCCATCAATGGAACGTTAAGATAATTTAGGGCTGCTATATCATTCCCAAAACTGTAACCTTGACCTGAAAATAATATTTCGGGTTGGAATGAGATTTTTTCCGAAAGCGGAATTTCAGCTACAGCACCCAAATTAAAAGCAGTTACAGTATCGTAAACATCTGAATTTTCTCCCCTAACTGAGGCAAAGTTTAAACCTGCTTTAGCACCAAATTTAATCTCTTGTGCACTACCACTAACGAATCCTAAAACTGCAAGTACAGCTACCAATAAAATTTTTTTCATAAAATTAAAATTTAAGTTATTTTGTACAAATGAATGCTATTTTGAAATGCCAAAATTATTATTTATACAATTTAACTTACTTTTAACCGACTTTAACATTACTTTTCGATGCGGCGTTGTTTAGCGGGTTGAGTGAGGTAGTTTTCGTTTTTTTTTTAAGAGTATCAATTACTATGGTTCTTGTTGTAAACGCTAATCGATGTTATTCTTTTAGTAGTTAAATGATAAAAAATTAATGGAGAAGTTTGTTTATATAGTTCTTTAGAATAAATCCAATAGGAATTTGCCCGCTATACAATTACCAGAAATTTTAGCAGGTAGCTATTTTATTTATTGCTTCGTCAGTTCGAGCGAAGCTCTTGGTTCTTACAATCATACCGATGCTGTTGGCTGCCATAAGCAGACCACATATAGGAGTGTGAGCTTTAAGAGTATAAAAACATAAATTATGAAGTAAAAGAGAAAAGAACTATTGGCATCTTTGAAAAATGTAAAATAACTTTTTCAGCCCTATGCCTTCAGCGGATAAAAAGTTGGTTTCCAACTTTTCCAACAAGCCGCTGGAGCGGAATTTTATGCTCGAAAAATAACCGACATATAAACCTCTTAAAAGTTGTTGATAGCTTAACGATGCTTTACATAGGAATGGCTGTTAGCAGTAGTATTTTTTAATCGGTTGATAATTTCGCAAAACCATAATTATCGGACCAACCTGTTTTTAATGGCAACAATTTTCGTGTATGAGCCTCTCTCAACATTCCAACCTTTTCCAGCACTTTTATAGATCCAATATTTTCAACTGCACAACCTGCTTCAATTCGGTGTAGCATTAAATCATTAAAACCGTAATTTAAAATTTCTCTCAAAGCTTCTGTTGCATATCCTTTGTTCCAAAATTTGGGGTCAAATTTAAACCAAACTTCAGCATTTTTGTATTTAGCTTTTCCAACATTAATTCCTATTGTTCCAATAAAACTATCGTCCGTTTTTAATTCTATTGCAAAAGTAAATCGCTGAATATTATCTTTACTATTTTCTGCAATCCAATTTTCAACTAACAACTTTGTTTCTTCTATATTCTTAGGGATTCCTAAAGTATTAAATTTATCGACTTCCTTTAAAGAATGTAAAATATGTATATTTTCAATATCCATTTCAGATATTGATCTTAAAATTAATCTTTCACTTTTTATATTTAAATAGCTCATTTTTATATTTTTGGGCAGTATTACTGCTAACGTTATACTACTTCTAGATAGCTGAAAGTTCGTAACCTTTCAATTTTCGGATTAACGAAAAATTGACGCGAAACGCTAATTCTACTAAATTCCAGCTAGCGCAAAATGGCTTTTAGTCGTAGTTTTTTATTTATGCTTCTCAAATAACCATTTAGGAATTTCTTCGGTTATTAAAAAAGGAATGACAATATTATTATGATTTAGGTTACTAAAAGTTGTAAAAGTTAAATTTTTATTTAAGAATAATTTATTAAACAGCTCAAGACTTCCCATATATGGATTTTCGTCATCTTTTTCCCCATGAATAAGCCATATGTTTTTCTTGCTTATTTTTTTAAGATTTGAAAAATCAGGAATGGCTGCGACAGAAACAATAGCTGCAAATTTATTTGGCGAAATATTCAGTAAGTTTTGTGCAGTTGAGGCTCCCATAGAATAACCAATTAAGTAAATCCTATTTTTATCAATGTTTGGATATTCTTCTTCAATATTTTTAATTAATTCCAATAAGGCAAAAACATCTTCTGAAGGTTTTGAAATTTGAATGCCATCAATATTTTGTTTATAATTTGATGAGCGCTTGCTGAATTGTGGAGCAATTACATAACATTGATATTTATTATAAATTTCTGGTCTTAACCAAATTTTTGCAAAGGGTTCAAGTTGATTTTCATTATCATTTCCAATTCTGGTAGAGTTGTGGAAGGTTATTATTAAAGGATATTTTTGGTCACTACTATTGTTTTTTGGCTTTAGAAGCCGATAAGGAATTTGTATGTTTTTTTTAGTAAATGTTTTTTTTACATAAAAATCAGTATTTAAGTTGTTTACTGAATTTCTGTTATTTACAAAAGTTAAACTATCAACGGTCGTTTCTCGGAATTCTTTCGTTTGTGCAAAAGTGAAATTCGCAATTAAAATTAAAAATATGATTGTTAGAATTTCTATTATATTTCTTTTAGACATACTGTTTCTCTAAAATTACGGTTAAGGTTATGCCACTTTGAGATGGCAGGAAGTTTGGAACCGATTATTTTCTATTAAAGATAAAATTTCTTGCGAAACGTAAACGTGAATTTACTACATATTTTGCCATTTTTGCAAGCCGCTTTAAGTAGCTGGTTTAATTAATTAAATCTGTTTCTCGTTTTTAGCTTTTGTATGTTTTCTATATGTTTTTCACGTATCATTGAGTTTTCTCCATTCTTTACGGCTTGTTTAAGCAAACTTGCAATTTCCCATTTATTTTCATATTTCGCTGGTTGATTGTTTTCTAATATTTCATTAAATCTATTTATTACTTTATTAGATTTAGTTAAAAAGGTTCGGCTTGGTAAATCAATTAAATTTTTAAATTCGCAATTTCCAAAAAAAACTATCATTGAAAAAACAGGTATGTTGTCAAAATAATATAACTTTTTCAAATCTTCTACGTGCTTTTTATTCTGCAATATTGGATTATAAAATTTATACTTCCGCTTTCCGTATGCTAATATTTGCATCCAATTTATTTGATTTTCAGCTCCAAAAATCCAACCATTATATTCTTTTACTTCGAAAACCACAATGCCAACTTTCGTTGCTACAACTAAATCTATTTGACAATATTTTCCGTTTCCGGTATTCAAATAGATGTCGTGGAAAATCGCTGTTGATTTAATTCCTGATTTTAGAATTTTTAAAACCATTTTTCGTTCAGACTTTGTTCCTCTGTTTAAATCTGTAACTGTTTTTAGTAATTCTCTATCTTGCAATTCGGTGTAAACAAAAATAGAAACTAATGAAAGCAGAATAAAAACAATAATTATGAAGTATAAATTCATCTTAACAAGATTTGGATTCGGTCGCGGTCTCGAAGACTAGACACTAATGTCAGGCTGTGAAAAAACCTCTTCAAATCTAGAAAGTATTCGGAGGGCGACCAAAGAATAATCTCAAATATGGAATTCTCAAGAGGATGATTTTAGTTTTTTCACAGACTGACGTTTTGCCACTTAGCGATGTTGCGAACTTCGTGACCGATTATTTTCCGCTAAAGATAAAATTTCTTTCGAAACGCAAACGTGAACTTACCACAAAATTCGCAATTTGGCCAAACGGCTGCTAACTGTAGTGTTAATTTTTAATTAGTGTAATATTATAAACATAAGTAATATCGGGATAAACGATGTAAAGTAAATCACCCATTTCACTTTTAGAAGATTTAGAAAATCTTAAAAATCGCGCAGTACAATCTTTGTTATTTTCGTCAATACATTTATAATCAAAAAAAGTATTTTCGGTAGTTTCAGTAAAGGGAGAATCATTATGGACAATCTTCATTATATGTTCTTCAGAATTAAATATTTTTATATTTCTTTTTTCTAAATCCAAAGTTATTAAAATCGAAGCTTTCTGAGGTTTAGAGTAAGAGTTATTTCCGTTTACAAGTTTCGAAAAATAAAAACTATCAGCGCTAAATTTTATAGGCTTTTGAGCAAATATAATTGAGGAGAATAGTAATGAAATTATAAGAATAAAATTTTTCATAGTATTGAATATTCGTTCAGGTTTTGGAAACAATACAGTTAACGTTTTGCTGCTTCGAGATGGCTGGAAGTTCGTAACCGCTCATTTTTCGGCTTAACGAAAATATGATTGCGAAACGATAATTCCACTAAATTCCAGCTATATCAAAACAGCGGTTGTGCGACGTTTATTTGTAGTAATCGTATTCATATCTATATTCATTTAAGCCAGATAATGAATTTATATTTTCAACGTACTTTTTGATTAAATTATTTTCTAAATATTCATAAACTTCATAATTTCCATTTATTTCTTTCCCATTTTCTATGTCAAATAATTCTCTTTTGATTAGCCTGTTTTTTGAATCATAATAGAAATTGTTTCCATTTTGACCATTAGTTTCATTATAAATAATTTTCGTTATTCGATTTTTTGTGTAAGTTGAATTTGAAGAAAATCTTAATTTTTCATTGTTATAAGATTCTGTTTTAAATTCATTTTTGTTCTCATCAAAAAATGAAATATTTTTTCTGTTTTTTAGAAAATCTCCATTTATTAACGAAATTATTTCATTTCCATTATTTCGCTTTTCAAATATCGTAGTTTGAGATATTTTGTTTTCAGAATACATTATTTCTTTATTCTTAAAATTTGAATCATCATAAAAAAACTGAAATATTAAATTACCTTTTTCATCTTTAATGTTCAAAAGGTTTTGATTTTTATCATATTCCTTTATCCATATTGTTGGTTCTTTAAATGATGAATGCGTGGATGTTTTTTTAATTAATTTTCCATTGTCATTGTATTCGTTAGTTTCAGATGTTTTTAAAAATACAGCAGAAGTAAAATTGTCCATTGATTTAAATAAAACATTACCTTTTAAATCATATTTAGATAAAGAAACTAGATTGTTTTTGTTATCAAAAATTCTCACTTCTTTTACCTTATTTTTCACAATTACACTATCAGTATTCGGTTGGCAAAATGAGTTAAAAGTGATCAAAAATAAAAGTAATATGTTGATTTTCATTGGTTTTTTGGTTAAATGTCGCACAACTCGTTGATAACATTAAATATACATCACTTTTTAGTTTATTTTGACCGTATACTAAGTTTTTTCTTTCTTTTTATACTCGTATGTTCATACAGTTGTTTGTGTGAGGGATAACAGTAAGCTACCGTACTAGTGCGAATAGCACAACAGCACTAAACTTGATACGAAGCATAAAGCTTCATTTAATCACTGAACCCGTTTTTTTTGCCAAACGCCTGTTAGTACGTGCCGTTCTGTTCATTGCTGCTATTTCTATTCTATTTGTTAAAATATATCTTTGTCTTTGCCGTCAATTTTATGATTTACTTTCTGTCCCATACTTGAAGTTACATAACCTGCTACTGTTTCTTCTTTTCTTTGTCCGTTTGATAAGTAGTCAAGATATATTGAACAGTCACCTGTGATTGTTACCCAAATTGTTTTACTTTCTCCAATTTCTAATTTGTCAATGTGTCCACCGCCACATCCAACAATTTTTATATCCGTTATATCAATTCCTGTGTCGTTTGTAAATGTAATTCTCATTGTTACGAGTAAAATTAAGACCACCCAACAATATGCTAGCATTATTGGTACATTAATCAGCATAAGTCCTGAAGTCGTTAAAAGTCTTTTTCGGTTTTCTTTGTCTTTGTTGGTTCTTACTAAAATTGGAATTAAAACGCCTAAGTTTATTAGTCCTGTCAACGCTATAAATACATATCCAAAGAAAAGAAGTTCAAACGCAGAAGTCAGAAAGTAAAATCCGAAAATACCTGTTCCAAACAAGAATGAAATTAATGCTGTTTGTCGTCCTGTTTTTATGTGTCGTTCTGTCGTCATACGCTCGTTGATAACGTTATGCCACTTCGCTATGTTGCGAACTTCGTGATCGATTATTTTCTATTAAAGGTAAAATTTCTTGCGAAACGTAAACGTGAATTTACTATAAAACTCGCAATATTGCTAAATGGCGGTAAACAGTAGAATTTATTTTTTAAATTGTTGTTTATCAATTAATTCATATTCTTCACCATTTTGAAGTTGTATTTGAACTAATCCAAGCTTTTTGCTCCAAATGAAATTTTTTATTTTGAAATCTGGAAGATTATTAAAATCTTGAAAATTGTTAAAAACATGGCATTTCTGAATTCCAAAATTCTTTAAAAATATTGTGGTGTCTTTCAAAGTTTCACCATTAAACTCTATGTCATATATTCTAATTACGGGCAAACTCAATCCAATTTCTTTTACATGTTGAATTAAATAATTTGAATCACTCATTTTTCCATTATGTGAATATTTATAATCTATAAAGTATGCTTCAGGATCCACATTAGATACTGAAGGGTTGCAATTTCCAGTGGGTAGGTTATGGGTGTTTTCTAAAATAAATATCGTGTCTCTTTTGAGTGAGTCCAAATTGGATTGAAATATTTCAATGTTGCCTTTTTTGTATGGAGTTATCCAATATTTTTCATTTTCGGTAAAATAGATTTTTTTACAACTAAAATCGCACGCTGAAAATAAAATAAGGAAGAATACAGAAATACAGAATGTGAATGTTTTATACATATTTTTTTATTCGATGCTCTCGCGAGATTTTACTTTTAACGTTTGGCCGCTTGGCGAGGTTGAGAACTTCGTAACCGATTATTTTCCGTTAATATTAAATTTCTTGCGAAACGCAAACGTGAACTTACAACAAAATTCGCAATTGCGAGAAACGGCTGCTACCAGCTGGCTTTCTGCATAATGTTTAACGTTTTAGATTTCATCAACTTGAAATCCTTCTCTTTTTGCCAAAGCAACTATTTCGGAAATATTATGTTTTCCCCATTGAGTTGAAACAACAAATTTAATTCCATCCGAACTTTCTAAAATTTCATCATTACCAGTAAAATGCCTTTTGTCAGATTTATTCGCATATTTTGTTTGTACATATGCAACTTCGTTAATTACTCCAGTCGAACCTTGATACTCATCTTTGAATAAGTTTTTTAATGTCGAAAAACTCGAGGGTTTATTTTTTAAATATTGTCTTACCAATTCCAAAACAAATCTGTTTTTAGCAAGTCGTTTTCCATTACCATTTAAACTATATTTGGTAGTATCTCTTGATTGATTGCTTTCTGAAGTTTCCCAATTATTGTTTGTTGGTTTAAAATTTTGAATTTCTATTCTTTGGTTTCCAGAAATGTTTATTGAAATCTCTTTGAAAGCGTTGTCAATTAATTCTGCATCATACTCGTTTAAAAAATCCTGCTTTATCAATTCCAAAATAGTCGTTTTGTATTCTTCCGATAAAATTTTATTTGTCAATATTTTTTGGTCGGTTTTACGATTAATCTTTTTAAGCGAATTTTGAGTAAAAGCGTGCAACTTTTCAAAACTGAAATTGTCTTTAGTAAAAAGTTCTACAAAATTTTTCCCCTTATTGTCTTCAGTATTAATTTGAATTGTTTCAAGTAAAACTGGGTCGTCGTGTTCTGTTAAATCGCCATCATAAAAAACTTGAATTGATTGACCAATCAAAATTCCATATTGAAGTCTTAAATGACGCATATAAGAAAATAACTGTTGTTGAAAATTGGTTGTCAATGGAATATTTGGTTGCTTAATTTCTATTACAAACAGATTTTTCTTTACAGCCGAATTTATTACCAAATCGGGCATCATTCTATTTGATGCTCCAAATTGAAATGAAGGTCGGATTTGAATATCGCCTGTAAATTCTTTCCAATTTAAAACTCTTAATGCTTGGATTACATTTTGCTCAAATTCACTTTCACTAATCTCTCTTTTTATATTTTCGGATAGCAAAAAGCATATTTCTTCCCATTTTTCATTCATTTTTTCGTCTTTTTTTGGTGCTTGCTGGTAACTCACTAATAACTTCAAATATACACCACTTTTTGGTTTATTTAGGCTGTATACTAAGTTTTTTCTTTCGTTTTGTACTCGTGAGTTCATACCGTTGTTTGCGTGAGGGATAGCAGCTAGCTATCGCAGTAGCGCGAATAGCCCGACAGCAATCTAGAAAGGGCGTTTTATTTACAATTATAGGTAAGCCCTTTTTAGATTGCTGGCACGCCCTAATAATTAACCTTTTTTTGCGGATTTAATACTTTCTTGGGGTAATAAGCTGTTTAAACTTTGTAACTTTGGGTTTTATTAAATTTTAAGTCAAAAATCGATATATGAGTCAAGAAATAAGAAATCTAGAACCAAAAGAACTTTGGAATAAATTTGCTGATTTAAATGCGGTCCCGCGTCCGTCTAAGAAAGAAGATCGTGTGATTGCTTTTATGAAAAACTTTGGGGAAAGCCTGGGTTTAGAAACGTTTGAAGATGAGATTCGCAATGTAATTATCCGTAAACCTGCAACGGCTGGCATGGAAAACCGCAAGCCTATTGTAATGCAGGGTCACTTGGATATGGTGCATCAAAAAAACGGAGATACGACCTTTGATTTTGATACCCAAGGAATTGATATGTATGTAGATGCCGACTGGGTACGTGCTCGCGGTACGACGCTTGGTGCGGATAATGGTTTAGGTGTGGCGGCTATTATGGCGGTTTTAGAAAGCAAAACGATTGCGCATCCTGCTATTGAGGCTTTGTTTACAATTGATGAAGAAACTGGAATGACGGGTGCTTTGAACCTAAAAGGCGGAATCCTGCAAGGACAGATTCTATTAAATTTAGATACCGAGGAGGATGACGAAATTGATATAGGTTGTGCCGGTGGAATTGATGTAACAGCTTCGGCTGAGTTTGATGAAGAGGAAACGCCAGAAGGATCTGTAGGATATAAAATTACGGTTAAAGGACTGAGTGGTGGTCACTCTGGAATGGATATCCATAAAGGTCTTGGAAATGCAAATAAAATCATGAACCGTTTATTGTTTGACGGTTTTGATAATTTTGGGTTGCAAATTGCCTCAATTCATGGTGGTAGCTTACGCAATGCGATTCCGAGAGAAAGTGTGGCGAAAGTAATTATTGCTTCGGTTTATGATGAAGCTTTTGTTTTTGACATGCAGCAAATTGTAAACGAAATCAAAACGGAGTTTAAAACAACGGAGCCGAAACTAGAGGTCGTTTTTGAAAAACTAGAAATGGTACCTGCAAAAGTGATGCCTTCGATCGCTCAGTTTTATTTTGTTCGTGCGATGTACACGGCTCACAATGGGGTGTACCGCATGAGTGCCGACTTTGATAACCTAGTAGAAACGTCTAACAATATCGCTAAAGTAATTTTGGAGGATGGCAAACTAACAGTGCAATGTTTAACGCGTTCTTCAGTAGAGACGTCTAAGTTCGATTTGGCTAACGCCTTGCGTTCGGCTTTTGAATTGATGGGTTGTGAGGTTGAGTTTTCAGGAGCTTATCCAGGTTGGACTCCTAATGCAAAGTCAGAAATTTTAGATGTACTGGTGCCAATATACGAGAAGCAAAACGGAGATAAACCTAGAGTAGTGGCTTGTCATGCAGGTTTGGAATGCGGAATTTTAGGAACGAATTATCCTGATATGGATATGATCTCTTTTGGACCAACTATTCATGGGGCGCATTCTCCAGATGAAAGAGCGAGTATTAGTTCGTCTCAGAAATTCTGGAAATTCTTAATTGAAATTTTAGCTAATATTCCTGTAAAGTAATAACTAGTAGCGTTACCAATAAAAAAACCCTCGTTTAGTGATAAACGAGGGTTTCTTATTTTAGGTCGATTGCTCTTGAGAGCAATTGATTATTTATTGCTTTTTTCTAAAATGGTTTTGATGATTTCACCTTTATCCAAAACGCCAGATTGTCTCCACAATTGCTTTCCATTTTGGAATAAAATCATAGTTGGCACTCCACGCACTTGGTACTGAGCAGCGATTTGTTGGTTTTTGTCTACATCAATTTTAATGATGGAAACGCCATCTCCCATTTGATCTTTTACATCTTTTAGGATCGGTCCCAGCATTTTACATGGTCCGCACCAAGTAGCGAAAAAATCGATTAAAACGGGTTTTTCGGACTGTATTAGGGTTTCAAAAGAGCTATTCATTTTTACTTTTTTTAAGGGTTGGAACTTCGCATCCGTTCAAACGGCAGCCCGTGTTAAAAACAGATTGGAAGATAAAAAATGCGGCTACTGCACCAGCCACTATTTCGCGGTGCTGTATCGCTTGTTGCATGAAAAAAAGACCGATTACGAGTCGGATCCAGCGCATGCTATGCCAATTGGTAAAAAGTATTTGTTTCATATTACTGCTTTTTTATTTTATATTTTTCGTCGTAGGAAACTAGGGCTTGCAGTTGTGTTAATGCTATTTCAGAGGTACTAACTAATAATACTTCCGAAAAATCAGTACTCATACTTACATTTTTAACTTCTTCTATATTCATAAAGGCCGTGCTAACCGTATTCATGCAACCGTTACAAGTGATTCCTTCAAATTCATATAGAGAAACCAATAGATCACTATTTTTTTTAAACTCAATGAACAATTCTGATCCTGCTCTTGGAGTGATCGAATTCGTAGCTATTTCTAATTGTTTGAAATGAAAAGCCTGTTGAAATAGTTTTTCATACTCCTCTTTGCTTCCCCCAAAAGGCGGACTCACTTCAAAAGTACGATTGAACAAGAGTCCTGCTAAAAGTCCGTTCTTGGCTAACAGTTGGTGCATTTTCCAAACATATTTTTGACGTAGGCTAGGAGGTAAGGCACAAAAAAAAGTTTGCTCAATAATTAAATCATATTCTCCTTTGTGTTCGAAAAAGTCACCACAAATAATTGTAATGTTAGGATTGTTTCCAAATTTAGTTTGCAAACAAGCCACTAATGTAGGTGCAATATCAATCACGCTAACATTTGTAAAACCTTGTTCTAGTAGATATTCCGCTTCATAGGTATTTCCACAACCAGGAATTAAAATGGCAATGTTTTTATCAGATACAGTATCGACATAGGATTTTAGGGGAGGTGAAACCTGCCCTAAATCCCAGCCTGTGGTATTATGTTGGTATTGTGTATCCCAATATTCTAGGTCTAAAGGCCTATCACAAGAAACCACACAACATTGATCCGTACTCATATATTTTTCTTTTTTTCTTAAATTCAGTACGTATTAAAGCACTTTACTTTGACAAACAAAATCTGTTTTAGGAATTGTTGTTTCAGTGATGGCGTTAAAACCACCTTCTACTTCTTTGAAATTTCTAAACCCACGTGCTTGCAATATAGATGCCGCCATCATGCTACGGTATCCTCCTTGACAATGCAAAAAGAAAGGTTCTTTTGGATCAATATCTTTAATCCAATCGTTGATATTAGATAAAGGTCTGCTGTAGGCTTCATCAACGTGCTCTGCTGAGTATTCACTTTCTTTACGAACATCAACCACCTTGCTTTCTCCTATTTTTACTTCTTTTGCAAAAGTTTCGGCAGTAATTCTGTTGACCATATCGGTTTCTTTATTCGCTTTTTCCCAAGCTTCAAATCCACCTTCTAAGTGACCTACTAAATTATCAAAACCTACACGGCTTAGTCTAGTAACTGACTCTTCTTCTTGACCTAATTCGGTAACCAAAATAATAGGTTGTTTCACATCAGCGATTAGTGCACCTACCCAAGGAGCAAAATCACCATCGATTCCAATGTTAATAGATTGCGGAATAAATCCTTTGGCAAATACTCCATTTTTACGCGTATCTAATATTAAAGCGCCCGTGTTTTCTACGATTGCCTCAAAGTCAGTAACGTTTATTGCTTGCATTCCGTTATTCAATACTGATTCAAAGCTATCATACCCTTTTTTGTTCATCGCTACATTCATCCCAAAGTATGCAGGAGGAGGTAGTAAGCCATCGGTAACTTCTTTTACAAATTCCGCTTCCGTCATATTCGCACGTAAAGCGTAATTTTCTTTCTTTTGGTTTCCTATAGTCGATACCGTTTCCTTACTCATGTTTTTACCACAAGCACTACCAGCACCATGAGCAGGGTAAACGATTACTTCGTCAGGAAGCGTCATGATTTTAGTACGTAAGGATTTGTATAAAGTAGCTGCTAATTGATCTTGAGTCATATCAGCCGCTTTTTGAGCTAAATCAGGTCTTCCCACATCACCAATAAACAGGGTGTCTCCCGAGAAGATTGCGTGTTCCTTACCTTCTTCATCTAGTAATAAGTAAGTTGTACTCTCCATAGTGTGTCCAGGAGTGTGTAACGCTTTTATTTTTATTTTTCCAATTTGAAACTCTTGATTATCGGTTGCAATAATTGAATCGAATTCTGGTTTAGCTGTAGGGCCATAAACGATAGGTGCCTTTGTCGCTTTACTTAAATCAATATGTCCTGATACAAAATCAGCATGAAAATGAGTTTCAAAAATGTATTTCAATTGTACGCCATCTCTTTCCAAACGGTCCAAGTACGGTTGTACCTCACGAAGCGGATCTATAATTGCTGCTTCGCCATTAGAAGTGATATAATATGCTCCTTGAGCTAGACATCCAGTATATATTTGTTCGATTTGCATAAGTGTTTTTTTTTATTATGGGTTTAATACAAAGATAGTTCATGTATTTCTATCTCACAGTGACTAATGTTACACAGTGCTATTTCCTTGAATAAAGTCAAAGAATGTGATGTGTTTACAAAAAAGAATTGTGCACTGTAGTAAAACAAAGATAAGAATTTTATAAAATAGAAGGTGCTACATTTTGTTTCTCTTAACAAGTAAGCTAGTTTGCATTAACTAAGCAACACGAAAAAGAGTTGCAAAGTAACAGTTATGTAGCGGTACAAAAAAAACACCTCTTGAAGTGTCAAGAGGTGTTTTTTAGTATTGCATATTGCGCTTATACGTATTGTTTAATCTTCGTCAGTCATATGTGACTTTGAGTATCCTCTCCATTTTTCAATACAATCCTGAAAATCCTGCGGAAGCTCCGTATCAAAACGCATCATCTCCTTAGTTGTAGGATGAATAAAGCCTAATGTTTTAGCATGTAGTGCTTGTCTAGGCAACGCTTTAAAGCAGTTATCAATAAATTGCTTGTATTTGGTAAAAGTAGTCCCCTTCAAAATTAAATGACCACCATAGCGCTCGTCATTAAATAAAGGATGTCCTATGTGTTTCAAGTGCGCACGAATTTGGTGTGTACGTCCTGTTTCTAATTGGCACGAAATCAATGTAACGTAACCAAAACGTTCTAGAACCTGATAATGTGTTATCGCTGGTTTCCCAATTTCAGGATCAGCAAAAACAGCCATTTGCATGCGGTCTTTCAGGTGACGTGCTAGGTTTCCTTCTATTGTTCCTTTTTCTTCCTCTACATTTCCCCATACTAAAGCAATGTATTCCCTTTCGGATGTTTTAGCTTCAAACTGTTTGGCAAGGTGCGTCATTGCCGCTTCTGTTTTGGCAATAACCAGTAAACCTGAAGTATCCTTATCAATACGGTGTACTAATCCCGGACGTTCACTGCTGTTCATAGGTAAGTTATCAAAGTGGTAGGCCAAGGCATGCACTAAGGTTCCTGTGTAATTCCCATGTCCCGGGTGTACTACCATTCCCGGTTCCTTATTGATCAACAATAAGGCATCATCTTCATAAACAATATTTAACGGAATGTTCTCCGCAATAATATGATTCTCGTAAGGAGGATGTGTTAACATTACACGTACAACATCAAATGCTTTTACTTTATAGTTCGATTTTACAATCGCATCATTTACAAAAATATTACCTTCTGTAGCGGCATTCTGAATTTTATTTCGGGTTGCATTTTGAATCAGTCCCATCAAATATTTATCAATTCGTAAAGGAGTTTGTCCTTTAGGAACCTCAAATTTAAAATGTTCAAATAATTCTTCTTCTTCAAATTCAACCGGCTCTATATTATTGTTCATCTGGTAATTCTTCTGATGTATTTATTATGCTATCGTTAGCAATGTCTTCTTCATAACTCGCTTTTCCGTCTCCTAAAACCAAATCAATTTTTGAGGATTTCAAAACTTTGTCGCCCGCCTTGATGCTTCTACCTTTGTAGCGCATGTCAAGAACCATGTCTTTTCCTAGATTAGGAATGTAAGTAATAGTACCTTCTTCCAAGCCTAATGCTTTTAAGGTTGGTACCGCCTCACGGTATGTTTTTTCTATTAAATCAGGCACTTTTACTGATGAAAATCCTGAACTATTGATTTTAATATACACCTTACGTCCTTCTTTTACCTTCGCACCTGGCAATGGATCTTGCTGAACCACACTGTATTTAGGATAATCGCTGCGGTAATCTAAACTATCAAGTAAAACATAGGTTAGATCTAACTCGTCTAATTTCTCTTCCACTTGCTCCTCAGTCAATTTACTCAAATCAGGAACGGTAATTTCGTTTCCGTGATTTGTAGTAAAGGTCAACCAGTGCATGAACAGGTATCCTAACACAGCAATAATCGACACGGCAATAAGAAATTGTGTCAAAAACACACGGCTAGTAAGGTATTTGCGTAAACTCATAAATTTATTTTTATAATAGGGCAAAGATATAGCTTATTCGTTTCAAAAAAAATGATAATTTTGTTTAAGCTTAGAATACTAGTTTTTATTCGAAGCTATTCCCGCTATCCGCTTTATTCCCACCAAAAAAAAGGTGGGCGATGCCGCTGCTATCGGGGCTAAAAACGAACTGTTTTCAGAACATATAACTTAAACAAATGAAAAATATTGCCATTATCATGGGCGGTTATTCCAGCGAATACAAAATCTCTCTCATCAGCGGAAACGTAGTCTACAACAATCTCGATAAAAGTAAATACAACGGTTTTCGTATCCATATTTTTGAAGAAAAATGGGTGTATGTAGATGGTAATGATGCCGAATTTCCTATTGATAAAAACGATTTTTCAACTACTGTAAACGGAGAGAAAGTTAATTTTGATTGTGTCTTCAATGCCATTCATGGTACGCCAGGCGAGGACGGACTTATGCAAGCCTATTTTGAATTGCTCCAAATTCCGCATACGTCTTGCGGATACTACCAAGCAGCACTTACATTCAATAAACGTGACTTACTGTCTGTTTTAAAACCATACGGAATCAAAACTGCGATTTCCTATTACCTAAACAAAGGTGATGTAATAGATACCGCTGAAATTACTGCCAAAGTAGGAATGCCTTGTTTCGTAAAACCGAATAAAGCAGGTTCAAGTTTTGGAATCTCTAAAGTGAAAACCAAAGCCGAATTGCCTATCGCAATCGCAATGGCTTACAAAGAAGATGATGAGATAATAATTGAAAGTTTTCTAGATGGTACTGAGGTTTCTGTTGGTGTAATCAATTACAAAGGCGAAATTGTGGTGTTACCAATCACCGAGATTGTTTCAGAAAATGATTTCTTCGATTACGAAGCAAAATACCAAGGAAAGTCACAAGAAATTACTCCCGCACGCATCTCAGGTGAAATGACTAAAAAAGTAGCAGCCATTGCCAAGCGCGCGTACGAGGTTTTAAAAATGAAAGGATTCTCCCGCTCTGAATTCATATTAGTAAACGGAGAGCCGCATATGTTAGAGATGAATACCATTCCGGGTTTAACAACCGAGAGTTTGATTCCGCAACAAGCAGCAGCAGCTGGTATCTCTCTGGAGGATTTATTTACTAACGCTATCGAAGTATCATTTTAAATTTAAATGCCGCTTCCTGCTTTTACAACAAGGTAAACGCATTAAGTCAAAATACCAAAATAAATGAGAAAAGCCATCTTTCCTGGGTCATTTGATCCTATTACTTTAGGTCACGAGGACATCATTAAAAGAGGAATTTCTTTGTTTGATGAAATTGTAATTGCCATAGGTATCAACGCTGATAAAAAGTATATGTTTCCGCTAGAAGAGCGTAAACGTTTTATTGAAGAGACCTTCAAAAATGAACCTAAAGTAACTGTAATTACCTATGAAGGACTTACGATTGACTTGTGTAAAAAAATCGATGCCGATTTTATTTTACGTGGTTTGCGTAATCCTGCCGACTTTGAGTTCGAAAAAGCCATTGCCCATACCAACAGGCATTTGTCTAAAATAGAAACCGTTTTTTTACTTACCGCAGCTCGAACGTCCTATATTAGTTCTAGTATAGTGAGAGACGTTCTTCGTAATGGTGGTGAATACGAAAAATTAGTTCCTAAAGCAGTTCGCATAAAATAAGGCAGGTGTTTTAGTGTACATTTGAGATCAAGAATAAGACAATATCTAAAATAAAGGTAGATAGTATAATTGCGCTATCAACAACAAACAAAACAAAAAATGAGCATAGAAAGAGAGTTGAACAAACGCAGTGGGTCGAAATGTGAATTATGTGGGTCTACAGAAAACCTGAAGGTGTACGAAGTACTACCTACAAAAAAAGGAGGTCTGGACGAAGCAGTAATGACTTGTGCTATTTGTAAAGACCAAATAGAAAATCCTGGAAATGAGGATTTTAACCACTGGAGATGCTTGAATGATAGTATGTGGAATGAGAACAGTGCAGTACAAGTAGTGGCTTGGAGAATGCTTAGTCGTTTGCGTGGCGCAGGATGGCCTAAGGAATTACTAGACATGATGTACCTTGACGAGGATTTGTTAGCCTATGCACAAGCGACAGGTGAAGGTGAGGATGATGAGAATAAAATTATTCATAGAGACAGTAATGGAGTGATTTTAGAACACGGAGATAGCGTTGTTTTAATAAAAGACTTGAAAGTAAAAGGATCCAGTATGGTTGCAAAGCAAGGAACAGCGGTACGTAACATTCGTTTGGATCATGAAAATGCCGAATATATCGAAGGAAAAGTAGACGGACAAACTATTGTAATCATCACGCAGTACGTTAAGAAAACATAGTTTTTTTTGGTGAGTAGTAGTGAGTAGTCGTGAAAAGTTAATAGTGAGAAGTGAGAAGTGAAAAGTGAAAAGTGAGAAGTGAGAAGTGAAAAGTGAAAAGTGAGAAGTGAGAAGTGAAAAGTGAAAAAGATTAGGATCTAGTTATCAAGATTATCACTTTCAGTAAAAACATACCTCCATAAATAAAAAAAAACGTTAGCAATAAATTTACTGCTAACGTTTTTTTCTGTTTATAGACAACTCGAAAATTGCTTGCTTCTCACCATTCACTACTCACCATTCACTTCTAGTGATTCACTAAAAAAAACTACTCTTCTTCCTTTTTAATTACTTTTCTAGCGACTTCAATTTTGAATTTCTTGCCTTTCATTTTTTCTTCTTTAATGTTGTGCAATAGGTCTTTTACTTTATTGAATTTCACCGCAGCAAACGAGATGAAATCTTTTACTTCGATTAAGCCTAGATCTCCTTTTTCTAGTTTTCCTTTCTGAGAAAAGAAACCTACAATATCAATTTTGTTCAGTTTGTTTTTCTTTCCACCACTGATGTAAATTGTTTGGTATAAAGGTGGTTTTGGTAAAACTACGCCTGCAGGAAGCTGGTAAACATCCATGCCATAATCAAGGTATTCCATTTTTTTCTCGCTATCGTGCGCAATAACGTAGGCAGTACCTGAGGCCGTCATACGTGCAGTACGACCATTTCTATGCGTGAACTCGTCTTCTTTTAGTGGTAAATGGTAATGAATTACGTGGTTCATTTCAGGAATATCTAGTCCACGAGCTGCTAAATCAGTGGTGATCAAATAACTTACACTTCCGTTGCGAAACTGGATAAGCGCGCGTTCACGTTCGTCTTGATCCATTCCTCCGTGGTAGTAGGTGGCGTAAATTCCTTTTTCGTTTAGTGTATCACTAATGCGCTCAGCAGCATCTCTATGGTTACAAAATACAATGGCAGCTTGCGATTTTAGCGAACAAATTAACTGGAACAAGCTTCCTAGTTTATCTTTTTCCTTAGATACGACTAGTTTTATTGCGAGGTTTGATTCTTCCTCATTCTCTGGGATGAAATCAAGAATCGTAGGGTTTACAACTCTCGTGTATTTCGGGATCTCAATATCTGAGGTAGCCGAAACAAGAATACGTTTGTTCAGTTTTGATAATTTACCAATGATAAAAGACATTTGCTCATGGAAGCCCAATTGCAATGATTTATCAAATTCGTCTAGAACCATAGTCTGGACTTTATCTAACCTAAAAGTGCCACGATCGATATGGTCGGCAATACGTCCTGGAGTTCCAATAAGAACAGCAGGAGGATTGCTTAAGTTTTTAATTTCAGTATCAATAGAGTGTCCACCATAGCATACATTAACTTTATAATCAGTACCCATTTTTTTCCATACTTGTTCAATTTGAAGTCCTAATTCACGAGATGGAACTAGAATTAAACATTGTACCGATAAAATTTCAGGTTGTAATAATTCTAAAATAGGTAATAAAAAGGCTAATGTTTTCCCAGAACCGGTAGGTGATAACAATAAAATATTGTTATCATGTAAGATGGCGTCTTGTGCCCTATCTTGCATTTCGTTTAACTGAGATATACCTAAGTTTTTAAGTATGTTTTGTGGGAGGTGTTTACTATTCATGGCGCAAAGGTAATTAAAAACTTTTCACTTTTTTGGATGGTTTTCGTAGGGAGGATTGTGATTTTTTTGCGTGAGGGATAGGAGTAAGCTACCAAAGTAGCACGGATAGCCCGACAGCATACGAAATAGAGGCTACTAATTGTTACAATTAGTAGCCTCTATTTCGTAGGGTGGCACGCCCAAATTATGTTTCTAAGAGTGCGCGACTGGCTCTTCCTGAAACAATAACTTAATGTTCTCGTAGGAGTTTTTTAGTAACTCAGGAATATCCTTAGGATGTACCCAAGCGACCTTCTCAATGCCTTCCTCTAATTGTCCTTGAGGCGTTCCTTCAAAATCTGAATGCATTTCGAACCAGTGCGTGATTTTTAGCTTGTAAACGCCGTTGCGCTTAAAAATATGATAGGTTTTTTGTAATTTTTTTATGATGCGCAGTTGGTCAACACCAGTTTCTTCCTCTACTTCTCGCATAGAAGTACCTTCGATATCTTCTCCTTTTTCGGTTCCGCCCTTAGGTAAATCCCATTTTCCGTTCCTAAAAATGAATAAGACTTCTCCTTTTTTATTGTAAACAAGGCCGCCGCCCGCTTTGTTAACAGGAATTTTTGCCTTTAAGGTTTTCATAATCTCTTTTTCGTCCGGATGGTAGAGATAGGCTTTTTGAATTTTATTTTGAAATATTTTGATAATAAGTTGTTCGATATCAATACTCTCTAATAAGAATAGTTGAAAGTCCGTTTCTTTTGATATTTTATTTGTCAAAAAAAGTGGTTTGTCGTTCACAAAAACTTTATACATTTGTACTATGATTTTTAATAAAGATACTGCCGAAAAAACAGCCGAATTGCTTTTACAAATAAATGCAATTAAATTGAATCCAGGAAATCCTTTTACATGGGCTTCCGGATGGAAATCGCCTATTTACTGTGATAATAGGTTAATTCTTTCATTTCCAGCAATAAGAAATTATGTTAGAGATGAATTTGCAAAAAATATCGAAAAACAGTTTGGGAAGCCAGATGTTATCGCAGGAGTTGCCACTGGAGCTATCGGAATTGGTATTCTTGTTGCCGAAAGTTTGGGATTACCATTTGTTTATGTTCGCCCAGAGCCTAAAAAGCACGGACGTCAAAATCAAGTAGAGGGCTTCTTGCAAAAAGGACAAAATGTAGTGGTTGTCGAAGATTTAATTAGCACTGGAAATAGTAGTTTGATGGCTGTAGAAGCATTGCGTGCAGCAGGAGCGAATATTAAAGGAATGGCAGCTGTATTTACGTATGGTTTTGCTGTTGCCGAGGATAATTTTAAAACAGCTAAATTAGATTTATACACTTTAAGTAACTACCAAAATTTATTAAATTTGGCAGTCGCAAAAAGTTATATTACTGAAAAAGAAGAACAAACTTTGAGAGAATGGAGCGTTAGCCCATCGACTTGGGGAGTTAATATTGATAAATAAAAAGAGATGAACTTAGAAAGTCCTAAAGTTACTGTCGAAAAATCAGCACAAGAATTATTTGATTTATTGAGCGATGTAAGAAGTTTCGAGAAATTAATGCCTGAGAATATTGCTAAGTTCGAGGTTATTGGTGATGATGCTTTTATTTTTGGCCTTAAAGGTATGCCGGAAATAAAGTTAAAGATGAAAGAGAAAATAGCTCCTTCTAAAATAGTTTTAGGTGCAGCAAGTGATAAACTACCATTTACTTTAGTTGCTAATATTGATGCGATATCAGACACATCTAGCGCAGTGAAACTAGATTTTGAAGGTGATTTTAACCCTATGATGGCTATGATGATAAAAGGACCAATTGGTAAATTTATCGAGACATTAGCAGGAAATATGGGAAAACTATAATTTAAAAGTGTACCCTTATTTTTATAAGTATTGGGTTGCTAAAATATAAAAAAAGGTAGTGAGCTTGTGTTCACTACCTTTTTTTGTGGTATTTGGTCTTATTTTAAATTAGTTTTGAAGAATGCGATGGTTCTTTCCCATGATAAATCAGCAGCGGGTTTGTCAAATCTAGGAGTTGAGTTATTATGGAAACCGTGATTTACATCAGGGTATATGTAGGCTTTATAATCTACCTTGTTGGCTTTTAGCACGGCTTCATAAGCAGGTAATCCCTCGTTTACTCTTGTGTCTAAACCTGCATATTGTAATAATAAAGGTGCTTTTATTTGTGCAGCTTCTTCGGCAGTTGGTTGTCCTCCGTAGTAGGGAACTGCTCCTGATAGATTAGGAAGTCGAACTGCCATCATATTTGCGATCCACCCACCAAAACAAAATCCTACGACACCTATTTTACCGTTACAGTTTTCATGTTTGCTGAGGTATTCGTACGCTGCGATAAAATCCTCGAGCATTTCATAACGATCTCTTTTTTGTTGCATAACGCGACCTTCGTCATCATTACCGGGATAGCCTCCTAAAGGCGATAAAGCATCAGGTGCAAGACTAATGAATCCATCTACAGCACAGCGACGGCCTACATCTTCGATGTAAGGATTTAATCCGCGGTTTTCGTGAACAACAATAATCCCGGGTAATTTCTTTTTAGTGCCTTCAGGAATAGATAATAATCCTTTTATTTTTCCTCCACCCTTTGGCGAATCGTACGTAATGTAATCAGAATTTAAACGCTCGTCGTCAGGTTGTACTATTAAATTATCAAGATAATTGGGAGAAATAAAACTCAATAATGACCCGACTGTTATGGTTCCAACTGCATAGAGTGATAATTTAGCTAGGAAATCGCGACGTTCTAATTTGTTATGTGCGTATTGATCGTATAAGTCAAATACGTCTTGATGAATGTCTTCTTTTTTTAATGGTTGCATATTTTTGTGGTAAGTGTTGTACAATAGCTACTTCTAAATTATGTTTTTTTACAACATAATTACAAATTTTAACGTTTGTTTCTGCTGTTAAACAAATATTTGAGGTTTTTACTTTAGGTTAATGGTTCTAAAGGTGAGGTTCAAGCGGGGCTTTTGTACTCGAGTAGTTGGAGGTAAACGGTGCAGCCAATAGGTCTGAGTTTCGTCTTTCATTACTAAGACACTACCGTGTGCTAAGACTTGTGAAACCACTTCTTTGGTTTCTTTATGTTTAAAAGCAAATTTTCTTTCAGCTCCTAAACTAACCGAAGCTATGGCACCATTTTTTTTTAGTTCTTTTTCTCCATCACTATGCCAACCCATTCCTTCATCGCCACTGTGGTATAAGTTAAGCAAACAAGAATTGTAGGTTTCTCCAGTTTTTTCTTCTATTATTTTTTTTAATTGCAGTAGTTCAGAAGTCCATGGTAAAGCTTCTTTAGTAGTTTTAGAATAAGTATAACTAAAGGTTGTGTCTCCGTACCACGAGACTTTTCGTTTGGTTATAATTCGTTTTCCAAAAATAACGGCTTCGTCATTTTTCCATTCAATTGTTTCTAAAAATGTGTTGAGGTAGTAGTTGGCTTGCGCTATTGAAATTACGGGTCCGTAGTAAAGTACGGTTCCATCTTTTGGTAAAAGATTAGTGTTTTCAGGATCGGCGGTTGAAAATAAATCCATTTTGGAAGCTGTTTTATAAAGGATTACAAGGTCGGAATTTGTTATGAATTTCAAAGCTGAACTTTTGTTAATTAGTCAATGAAACTTTGCTTGCGTAAGGGTTTGCAGTGGAAATCCTCCCGTTTTTTAGGGAGATTGTAACGAAAAGCCCGACCTTGCTGCACGCTTATTAGTGATAGTATATAATTTGTTGTGCAGTAAGGATACGCCCAATTGGAAAATAGAATAGTAATTATAAGTAACAGCGTTTATTGTGTTATTAGACAGTTGTTAATTATAAGTTAAATCACTGACTAATATATAGAGTAAAGGTGTTTAAAATTATTTTTGGTAATGAATAACCAATAAAAAACCACTAAATGAAGAAAATTCTCATTTTATCTGCTTTTAGTGCATTGATGATTGCTCCAATCGCATCAAATGCACAATCGAGTAGGGAAAACAAAAAGAAAAAAAATGCATCTGTCGCTGTTGCCCCTCCAGCAAAAAAGCCGGAAACAGGAATTAAGGAGTATGACAAAGTAATTACTAAAGATGCCATTTCTGATGCGGGACTTTTTACTGTCCACCGTGTGGATAAGAAATATTATTTTGAAATCCCTAATAATTTATTAGATAAGGACATGCTTTTAGTAAGTCGCTTGTCGAAATTACCTTCTAATCTAGGTGGTGGTTATGTAAATGCTGGCTCAGAAACGAATGAGCAATTAATAGTTTGGCACCGCTTTCAAGATAAAATATTGATCAAAATTAAATCCTATGCAGCTGTTGCTGATGAAAGTTTACCGATTAGTATTTCAGTAAAAAACAACAACTATGAGCCTACTTTATTCGCTTTTGATATTGCGGCTTTTAGCAAAGATTCGACAAAAACAGTTATCGATGTTACTAAGTTTTACAGCAGCGATGTAAAAGCAATTAGCGGGTTATCATCAGCTATGCGTGAAACGTATAAGGTAAAAGGAATGGATGATTCTCGTAGCTTTATTACGGGAATGAAAAGTTTTCCGATGAATATTGAGGTTGTACAAGATTTAACTTATAATGCTTCAAAACCTCCTGTTTTAGAGGATACAGAGACTATTAGTTTGCAAATGAATCAATCCATGATTTTGTTACCTGAGGTTCCAATGACTCCAAGAATTGCTGATTCAAGAGTTGGTTTTTTCACAGTTAGTCAGTACGATTACGGTAGCAATGAGTTGAAATCAGATAATAAAACGTATATCCGTCGATGGAGACTAGAACCAAAAGATCCTGCTGCATATGCAAGAGGAGAACTGGTAGAGCCTGTTAAGCCAATCGTTTATTATATTGATCCAGCTACTCCAGAGAAACTAAGAAAGTACATTAAACAAGGTATCGAAGAATGGCAAAAACCATTTGAAACCGCTGGATTTAAAAATGCTATTATAGCAAAAGACCCACCAACGAAAGAGGAAGATCCAGACTTTAGCCCAGAAGATGCTCGTTACTCTGTAATTCGTTATGTGGCGAGTACGACTAGAAATGCAGTGGGACCAAGCGTATCTGATCCGCGATCAGGTGAGATTATTGAGAGTGATATTATATGGTACCACAATCATTTGCGTTCGTACAGAAACCGTTACCTACTAGAAACAGGTGCAGCAAACGCATCAGCCAGAACTTTAAATACTAGCGATGAAGAAATAGGAGAGATGATGCGCTTTGTTATTGCTCACGAAGTAGGACATGCGTTAGGTTTTCCTCACAACATGGGTGCAAGTAATGCGTATGCTGTTGAAGATTACAGAAATGGTGCTTTTACACAAAAAAACGGGATTGCAGCTAGTTTAATGGATTACGCTCGATACAATTATATAGCACAACCAGGTGATAAAGATGTTCGTTTTATTCGCCAAATGGGACCATACGATCACTACGCTGTAAATTGGGGATACCGTGTGATTCCTAATGCAACTACGCCAGAAGCTGAAGTGTCTACCTTAGACAAGTGGATTTTAGAAAAGGCTGGTGACAAAATGTACAAGTTCGGTAAACAAAGCAGTAGTTTTGATCCAACTTCACAAACAGAGGATGTAGGTGATAATTCCATGAAAGCGAGTACTTACGCACTTAAAAACTTGAAATATGTTGCAGAGAATTTGTCTACTTGGACTAGTGATGTAACCAATAATTACGAAGATCTAGATGAATTGTACCAAGAACTACATGATACATGGAGTAGGTACGTAGGTCACGTAGTTACCAATTTAGGAGGTGTAAAAGAGGATTTGAAAAAACCAAATCAGAAAGGAAGTGTATACGAAGTAGTATCAAAAGCGCAGCAGCAAGAAGCCATGCAATGGTTGCAAGCTAATGCATTTGCTTCTCCAACTTGGATGGTTAATGTTGAAACTTTGAAGGATATTGATTATGCAGGGTATACAGAGCGTTTTAGAGCGCTTCAAGTAAGACATTTAAACAATGTTTTAAGTTTAGAACGTCTTGGTCGCTTAATGGATGCTGAAATTCTAGGAGCAAACAATTATAAGGCTTTGGATTTATTACGTGATACGAGAACGGGTTTATGGAAAGAAACAGCTTCGAATACAAGTGCTACTATTTACCGCAGAAACTTACAGCGTGCTTATATAGAAAGAATGGAGTTTTTGATGACTCAAGATATTAAGCCAAGTAGAAACGGACAATATTACAATGTATCACAATCTGATTTACGTGGTTTAGTTAGAGGAGAGCTGAATAGTTTGAAATCAACCTTAAATACTGCTAAAAATGGAGCGGTAAATACAGAGACTAAATATCATTATCAAGATTGTATTAAACGCATTGATATGATTTTAAATCCAAAATAATTTAGATTACCAACAAAAAAAAATCTGCTTTCGAGCAGATTTTTTTTGTTTTTATGTTTTTTTTGTTTCTATTTTTTTACCCCTTTTTTATCGGGAGATTGCGCGACTGGCTGATTGGGTTGTTGGTATAGCTCAATATTAGATTTGGCCAAACGTTGTTCTAACCACAAGGTCAACTTGATTTTATACTCATCTTTTAAAGCCGTTTTACTGTTGTAAATTAGTACAGGTACTGTTTTTATACTATCGGTATTATCATTAAAAATATGATTTGTCATTGAGATATTTTCAATTTCAGGAAACAGTATTTTAATCTCAGAAAGTAATGCTTTGTTATCGTATAAGCTGGAATTAATTTGTTTTTTTAATTTCAGAATCGTTACATCCTTCTCACTCAAGACGGATTTGTTATACTTTATTTCGTTTAGAATATCACTTTTTAGGTCGGTTGTGTCTTGAATAACGCGCAACTGTGTATTGTTGATGTTGTAATTTTTCAGTTTATCATTTAACACTTTAATTTCAGGAGCAGTAAATTTTTTACTTAAAAACCCAAGATCTAACTTTTTAGGGCTTTCGGTAAACTTTGTTTTCTTGTATAAGATAGCTATTCCTTTGTTTGAAAATTCAGTTTCGATAAAAACATCAATTTGATGCTGGTAGTTTTTCTCCTGAATTAATTGATAGGCGAAGTAAATACTTGGCAAAATCAAGATAGTGATAAGCGTCGAGATAATGTACTTCACTCTCTTTTCACTCCTATCGTCTAATTGCTTTGTCTTTGGATACTTTAAATAGGTTACTATAAAAAACGTAGAAATACATATAAATACACAGTTGATTGAGTACAAGTAAATTGCTCCAAAAAAGAATTTCATACTACCTATTGCAATTCCGTATCCTGCTGTACATAAAGGAGGCATCAAGGCGGTTGCTATAGCTACGCCAGGAATTGGATTCCCTTTTTCGACTCTTGTTATTGCTATTGCACCAACTAAACCACCCGAGAAAGCAATCAAAATATCATAGATATTAGGAGCTGTTCTTGATAATAATTCGGGTTGCGTTTCTTTAAAAGGACTTAAATAAAAATAAATCGCAGAGACTATTAAACCAACAAAAGTGGCAACGGCTAAGTTTTTTAATGATTTTTTTAGCAAATTAAAATCAAAAACGCCAAGTCCAAATCCTGCACCAATAATAGGTCCCATCAATGGGGATATTAACATGGCTCCAATGATTACTGCCGTCGAATTTACGTTTAATCCTATGGAGGCAATAACAATAGCACAAGCTAAAATCCAAAGATTAGCCCCTCTAAATGAAATATTAGATTTTACATTATCTAGAACCTTATGCTTGTCATCTTCGCCTCGGCTTAGGTTAATGTAATTGAGAACTTGACTAACTAATGTTTTCATTTGGATTCGCTTTTAATGTTTTCTTTAATGACAAGAATCCAACTATACCAGCAGTAAGTGATGATAGTAGAATAACGAATTTAGCATGACTGATTAAAACTTGATCATCGAATGCAAGTAGAGTGATAAAGATAGACATGGTAAATCCTATTCCTCCTAAAAAGCCGACACTAATTATGGTTTTCCATGTTAAATCCTCGGGTAATTTACAAAAGCCTGCTGTAACTGCAAGAAAACTAAACAAGGCAATACCGATAGGTTTACCTAAAACTAATCCCATTGCAATTCCAATACTATAGTGTTGCGTTAGAGTTTCAACAATATCTGCGCCTATTACAATTGCAGTATTCGCCAATGCAAATAATGGAAGAATAAAGAATGCTACAGGTTTGTGTAAGAAGCTTTGCAATTGATACGAAATAGATTTTTTGGTTCCGTCTCCAAATGGGATTACAAATGCTAGTAATACACCGGTAACTGTAGCATGAATACCAGAGTTGAGCATAAAGTACCACATAAATACTCCACCAATTAAGTAAATGGACAGTATGTAAACTTTCATGCGATTCAATATGAATAGGAAAAGCAAAATTCCCATCGCGATTCCTAAATTTAGCCAAAAGATAGTTTTGGTGTAAAAGATTGCAATAACTAAAATTGCTCCTAAATCATCAATAACAGCTAGGGCGGTTAAAAATATTTTTAAAGATAATGGAACACGATTTCCTAAAAGAGATAGCACACCTAGAGCAAAAGCAATATCTGTAGCCATAGGTATACCTGCTCCTGCCTGAGCTACAGTCCCGTAATTAAGCCATAGATATAATCCTGCTGGAACTGCCATTCCTCCTAAAGCAGCAAAGATGGGAAGTAATGCATCTTTTATATTAGAGAGCTCTCCATCATAAATCTCTCTCTCTAATTCTAAACCTATTAGTAAAAAGAAGATGGTCATTAATCCATCATTAATCCAATATTCTAAACTTTGTCCACCAAAGCCAATATGCCAAGTGTTTATGTATTGTGCACTAAAGATTGAATTAGCTAATATTAAAGAAATCAAGGTACAGCCTATTAGTATAAGTCCACTGGCTTTTTCATTGTTAAAAAAGTCATTCCACAATTCAGCATTGTACATTTTTTTAATCGTCTTCTTTACCGTTCTTTTCATGTATTCTTTTTTTTGTAATCAAGTATGATAGTTGATCTTTTTAAAACTCATAGGTGAGCCTACTATCGCAGATTCACAAAAATAGCTAATTAGTTACTAATCCACTCGCAGAATTTGAGAATATTGAGGTGATTTTTACTTTTATAGGTCTTAAAGCAAATAAAAATTTGATGATTGCTCTTTTTTTTTAATTTACAAAAACTTACATCTTAGTCGTAACTTTTTGGTTTTATAAATAAATGGTCCACTAGCTTAGAAGTCAAGGTAGTTTAGATATTGGTAACAATAGTGAGATAAACTACTTATCTTCAAACTTCTAGTTTTAGAAGCAAGTCGGTTTGTGTGTCATTTCCGAGTTTGAAAACGTGAGTATCAAAAGAGATAAAACCATTTTTTTTATAAAAACGTAGAGCTTGATGGTTATTTTCCCAAACACCAAGCCATATAAAGTTTACCTTTTTATTATTTGCAATAGTAATAGCTTCGTCAAGTAAACGTTGACCTACCTGCTGGCCGTGAAATTCTTTAAGAACATAAATGCGATGAATTTCTAACGCTTGACTTTCTAAAGTTTCAGTTTGTGCGTCGCCCCAATTGAGTTTTAGATATCCTACAATTATGTCATTTGCTTTAGCGAGATAAAATGAAGACTGGATGTTCTCTATTTCTTGTTTTATAACCGCTTCGTTCAATCTTTCATTGATGTAAAATGCTAGATTTTGCTCAGTATTCACCGCTGCAAATGTTTCTGTAAAAGTTAGGATGCTAATTTTTCTAATTAGAGCAAGATCAGATATTGTGGCTTTTACGATTTGGATTACTATCATTGTTTTTGGGTTCTTTTCACTTTAAGATGGGGTCAAAAATACTGATTTTTTATGGCTCATTTAGATTTTCTATTACGCTATTAAACTTATCAATTTGGTTTGCGCTATTTCTTAAATTCAATTTGTACTTTTGAAAATATAATCAGAATTAAGAAGTATATGAAAATTGTTATCTCTCCCGCAAAGTCCTTGAATTTTGAAAAAGAATTACCAATCAGTCAGTTCACGGAACCTTTGTTTTTGAAAGAGTCGCGACAAATTCAGCAGGTTTTAAAGCAGGAATCTCCAGAGAATTTGTCTGCGTTGATGCATATTTCTGATAAGTTAGCTAATTTGAATTGGGAACGCAATCAAGCGTGGAAAACGCCTTTTACAAGTGACAATGCTCGACCGGCCATTTATACTTTTGATGGTGACGTATATACAGGGTTAGATGCTTACACGATTTCCGTCGAAAAGATTCCTGTTTTACAAGATAAACTTAGGATTTTATCGGGGCTCTACGGTTTCTTAAAACCACTTGATCTTATGCAAGCCTATCGTTTAGAGATGGGGACAAAGTTACCTATTGGAGAACAAAAAAACCTTTACGAATTTTGGAAAACAACAATTACTAAAGCTCTTAATAAAGAATTAGAAAAAGACGAGTTGTTTGTGAATTTAGCAAGTAACGAATACTTCTCAGTAATAGATACTAACGCCTTAAAAGTACCTATAGTCACTCCAGACTTTAAAGATTATAAGGATGGAAAACTAAAGATTATTAGTTTTTTTGCCAAAAAGGCGAGAGGAATGATGGTTCGTTATATTATAGATACAAATGCTGAAACGATTGATGATTTAAAGGGGTTTAATTATGACGGATATATGTTTGACGCCAATTTATCAGAAGGGAATAATTTAATTTTCACTAGATAAAATCATCCTCTATTACAATTTAAAAAGCGCCATTTTCGAAAGAAAATGGCGCTTTGATATATTTAGCAATTTTAGTGCATGGCATCTGCGGGGTTAATTTTGTTTTTACCTCTTTTGATGAAAAACACAATTGGAATACATAATAAAAATAAAATTCCAAGGTATAAAAAGATATCCATATACGCTAGAACGGTACTTTGCTTTAAAACGCTGTACTCTATAGCTTGGTATGCTTTTTTCAAGGATTCATTAACTGTAAACCCCTTAGCTATAAACCCCTTTTGCAATAGCATAATCCGTTGTTGTACTTCAAAATTACTTCCGTCTAAATTCGAAATAAGATCGACACGGTGTTTTTGAGTAAATCGTGTGATGAAAGTAGTTATAATAGCGATACCAAACGACCCTCCTAATTGTCGCATCATTCCCGTAAAGGCAGCTCCTTCTCCAATATTTTTTCCCTTCAAGGTCGATAAAGATAGAGTAGTAATAGGAACAAAAAGTAATCCTAAGCCAATTCCTCTTAATATTAATGGCCAATACATATGCTCGACACCAGTATCAGGCGTCAGCACATTGTACATCATGAAAGTAAAAATAAAGAAACTTAAAAATCCAGCAGCAACCATGTAGGCTTGCGGAACTCCTTTTTGAATCATTCTACCTACAAAAGGCATCATGATTGCTGTGGTTATCGAACCAGGTATCAAAAGCAAACCAGCATCTGTGGCCGTCCATCGTAAAATAGATTGCGTATAGATAGGTATGATTAGTGTAGAACCATACAAACCAAAACCAAGAATAAAACTCATCAAGGTACCAATACGTAGATTACCATCCTTTAGCACGCTTAAATTTACAATCGGATGCTTATATACTAACTGCCTCCATATAAAAAGTATTAAGCCAAATACAGACATTGTACTTAAGGCAACAATTAACGGATTATTAAACCAATCGTCCTGTTGTCCGTGTTCTAATACAAATTGTAGAGAGCCAATAAAAGTGGCTAGCAAAATTATTCCAATCCAATCTACCTGATTAGATTTTAATTTTTCACCATATTTAGGACTTCTAACAAAGGAAAGTGTTAAAAGAGTAGCGATAATCCCTAGTGGAATATTGATGTAAAATATATAAGGCCATGAAAAATTATCTACTAAATACCCACCTAAAGGCGGACCTAATGTTGGACCCACAATTACTCCCATTCCGTATATGGCTTGTGCCATTCCTCTTTTAGCTATAGGGTAACTCTCAGTGATAATAGTTTGTGCAGTAACTAATAAAGCACCACCTCCTAAGCCTTGGATAAAACGAAAAGCGACAAGTTCCCATATATTCGTAGCATTACCGCATAAAAAGGAGGCTACTGTGAAAATTATTATAGATACGGCAAAATAATTACGTCTACCAAATTGTTGTGAAAGCCAACTTGTCATAGGTATTACAATGACGTTTGCAATAGCATAAGCGGTAATAACCCAAGCTACATCGGTCAAAGTAGCTCCAAGACTTCCTCGCATATTTGTTAGAGCAACATTGACAATAGTAGTATCAACAATTTCAAGCAAAGCACATAGTACTGCTGTGATGGTTATGATAACTCTCCTAAAGCCATACTCTACTAAATCGTCTTCTGATTTTTCCATTTTATTTGATATGTACATCTACATCCACATTCATACCTGGACGTAATAATTTTACCTTTTCGCTATCATTGTTGGGGTCAATACTGATTTTAACTGGTAAACGTTGAATTGTTTTTACAAAGTTTCCGGTTGCATTATCAGGAGGCAAAATAGAAAAACGAGATCCCGTTGCTGGTGAGAACGAAATCACTGTCCCTTCAAAGTCATAATCAGGATAAGCATCAACCTTTAGTGTAACTTTTTGTCCAGCTACCATTTTATTCAGTTGCGTTTCTTTAAAATTAGCGATAACCCAAGCAGTTGTATTATTGATGATGTAAAAAAGAGACTGTCCGGGTTGTACCAATTGTCCTGGCTGAATATCGATTTTAGATACTTGACCATCAATAGCTGCTGTGATAACAGTATACGTTAAATTTAGCTTTGCTGTTTCAAGCATGGCTTTTGCCTTCTTGATATTGGCTGCTGCAACATCGGTCTGTTTATCGGATACTTTTCCTTTTGCCTTGATCACTGACGTCTGGTAAGCAGTTGCTTTTTCTTGTTGTTGTAAAATGCGAACTTGGCTTTCAGCTTCTTGTTTTGCTGCAAGTGCTTGCTCATATTGTTGCTTTGTTATTGTACGGCTTTTGTATAGATTTTCATATCGATTAAAATCGTTGGTTGCACGTCCTAATCTAATTTTGGCTGTTTCAATAGTACCTGCTGCTGATTGCACATTAGCATTAGACACGGAAATACTAGCTAAAACACTTCCAACATCTGCCTTTGAAACTTCAAAATTACCTTCCGCTGCTGCCAAGGTAGCTTCTGCTTCGTCAATCCTTAATTCATAATCATTATTATCTATCGTAAACAATGTATCTCCTTTTTTTACAAAGTCGTTATCTTTAATATACACTTTACTTACATATCCCGAAACTCTGGGGATAATAGGATTCATGTTTTTTTCTATCTGAGCATCATCTGTGCCTTCGTGAGAAAGGGAGTGAATGTACTTGTAAGTTCCGTAGGTAATTCCTAAAATTAGTAATGTCCCTATTATAATGATAAACTTTTTGTTTGTTGGTTTCTTTTCCATTTTAGGTCTTGATTATATTTTTGAAAGATTGAAGGTTTGGTTTAATTGTCCACTTACAGAAAGTAGTTCGTAATATTTTTGAATCACGTTAGCCTTTGCTAATGCTTTATTGATCTTAGATCCTAATTGTTCCACATCGGCATCTAATAAGTCATTAGTGTCTGATAGGCCATTATCGTATTTCTCTTTTATGATTCTATAGTTTTCTGATGCTTGGTCAACAGCCTCGTTGTATACAAGATCTTGTTTAATCGCTAAATCATAGTCTTCAATTGCTTTTTGAACTTGAATCTTGATATAATCAGTAAGGAGGTTTTCTGTGTTTTGAACCTCTAAGGCTTTGCTCTCTGCTATTTTTACATTAGTACCGTTTTTTAAAATACCACTTAAATCATATGAAAATCCTACACCTATATTGATGGCGTTTTGCACTGTTACTACATTTTTTAATCGTAAAGAAGTATAGCCTCCAATAATTGCTACTTGCGGATAATAGGCACTTTTAGCTACTTTAATATTCGCTAAACTTGCTTTCTCTTGTAAGCGAACTGCCTCTAAATCTTTTCTGCTCTCTAAAGCAATCGATTCATTAGTAGGAATATTGATCATTTGAAAGTCTGCGAAATCACTTTCTCTAATAATTAAATTAATTTTAGGATCTAATTTTAAAAGCGAAACGAGTTCATAATTAACATTGTTTAAGTCACTGTTAGCTCTGTCAAGCGATAATTGTAATTTTGAAACTTGCAACTGCGCTTTTAGTAAGTCATTTCGTGGGATGATACCGTTTTTTTCTAAAGCAGTAAAATCAACAGCACGCTGCAGCGTGCTTTTTTGGTTTTCTTTTAAAAGCTCAACTGTTTTTTGGGCTTTGTATAGACGAGCATAATAATTAATTACTTGCATTGCCACCTCTTCTTTAGTTTGCATCGCATTGGCAGTTTCTGCTTGATACATATTGTCGAGAGCAATAATGCTGTTTTGTATTTTAAAACCGGCAAATACCGGTAGTGTAGCGTTAGCTTGTCCTAGTAAAAGCTGATTAACAACCGGACTTGGCTCTGATGAAGCACTAGTATTGTTCAACTTTAAATTAATTGTCGCTTTTGTTAGATGTTGGTATTGTCCTGATACTTTTACATCAGGATATCTTTCGTTTTTCACCGCTTGAAGCTCATATTTTTTAGTATCGACTTTGCTATTAGCTAATGAAACCTCATTACTTTTTAACCAGGCCATATTGATGGCTTCATCGAGTGTTAAACTCTTTTTGTCTTGTGCCGTCGTATAGGATATTCCGCTAAGGAAAATCCCAAAAAGCAATAGTTGACTAACTTTCATAAATAAGAAGGGCTTTTATGGTTTGTTGAATGTGCTTTATAAGCGTTGTTTTAATATAGTCTTCGTAGCTTTCCTTGGTGTTTAGATTTAGTAAATTCTCGAAGAAAGGCTTGTTTGTCTGAAAATGGAAATAAGTTCCAAGAATGGTTGGCGTAATTAAGGGAATAATAATATCTCCTCTAAAGATCCCTTGTTCTTGTCCTTGTTCAATGATTAATTCTAGTGTTTTTAAATTCCCCTTTTTTATTTCAACAAAAGCGTCCATATTGATTTCTCTCTTTTTAGAAGAGAATTCGAAGTGGACTATTTTATAAATTTCACTATTACAATGAATTTTAGTGATGTATAGCTCAATCAACTTGTTGATTTTTTCTAAGGGATCTAGATTTTCAAGTCTTAGCGTATCTAATTGCAACTTTAAATCAGTCGCTCGATGAATAATCAAAGATTCTAGCATTCGTTCCTTGGATCCAAAATAGTACGAAACCATCGCGATATTTATTTTGGCCTCCTTAGCAATATTTCGAATGGAGGTAGCGTCAAATCCTTTTTCAGCAAAAAGGGATTCGGCTACTTGTAAAATATGGATTTGTTTATCGGTAAAAATAGATTCAATTAACATTGGAATAATTTATCCTACAAAATTAAACGATTGTTTAAATTAAACGTTTGTTTAATTTTTAATTAACATAAAATTAACATAAATAAAATCTAAGTTTTACTTTTTCTGTTTGTTATTCTCTAATTACTAAAACGCTATTATGTACTTGTTACTATTTTAAAATTGTGAATATCTATTTAAGAAATTTAGTTGTTTTTTTATTCTAAAATCTATCTTTGGCTTCCGATAAAAAAATAAAACTTATGAGCGCAATTTGGTACGAATGCAAGGTAAAATATAGAAAAACAGATGAAACAGGAAATCAAAAAGTTATTTCAGAACCTTATTTAGTTGACGCTTTATCATATACTGAAGCAGAAAGTAGAATGAATGAAGAAATGGCGGCTTATACTAGTGAAGAGTTTAAAATCACTACTATCAAGGTGGCTAATTACGCTGAAATTCACCCTTTTGAAAATGCTGATCGTTGGTTTAAGTCTAAAATTTCATTGTTGGCTTATGACGAAGAGAGTGGCAAGGAACGAAAAACAAATATGTATTTCCTAATTCAAGCAAATGATGTTAAAGAAGCTTATGATAATACGGTTGAAACCATGAAAGGAACTATGGGAGACTATAGCATTCCTGCTATTGCAGAGTCACCAATTATGGATGTTTTTCCTTATTTTAGTGGAGAGGAAGACAAATTAGAGCAACTGGAGAAGTTTAATGCTTTGAAAGCTTCTAAGCCGGAGGTTGCTGCAGAAGTAGAGGATCACATGGAGTTTGTTTCTGAAGAAGCATCCGTATAAATAGCATTTACTTTTTGTTATAGAATTAGTTAATTCGCAAGATTAAATTTTACCATTGAAATTTAATCTTGCGAATTTTTCTTTTGTATATTAGTCTACTGCTAATTAGAACTATCGCTTATTGATAGTAGGTGTTCATTTTAAAACTAATATTTTCATTTAATTTGAAAGCAGATTCAAGTGTGAATCAATTATTAGTTTATTTCCCAGGAATTTAATATAAGTTAAAACATAATATTTTTCGCCAATTGTATAACTTTAGTTGACTAGTGATGTTTTAATTTAGTTTTTTTAATTAAGTACTATATGAATGTTGAAATAGCCATTGTATTAGGGATTTTAGGAATCGCCTTCTTATTATTTGTCAGTGAAAAATTCACTGTAGACAAAACCGCATTTTTTATATTGACGAGTCTTTTACTTTTTAGTCTTGTCAGTCCAGAGGAGGCTGTATCTGGATTCTCAGATAATGCGGTCCTTACTATTTTGTGTTTAATGATTATCGCCATAAGTTTAGAGAAAAATGGTGTAGTGTCTTGGGTGGCACAAAAAATGATTCCTATAATCAAACTTCCAATTTGGGTATTTTTACCTTTTTTAATGATTAGTGTCGCCTTTTTTTCCTCCTTTATAGCTACTACGGCTGTTGTAATTATCTTTATTAAATTAGTCAATGAACTCGACAAAATGGGTAAAATTGATCGCTCTAGAGTATTACTACCTATTTCATTTGCTGGAATTTTGGGAGGAAGTTGTACATTGATGGGGACAAGTACTAATTTAATTGTTTCAGATATTTCGAGAAAGAGTGGTGTTGGTCGCTTTAGCTTTTTTGAATTTTCCACAGCAGGTATTGTATTTCTGCTTATCTCTATTCCTATTATTTATTTCTTAGCAAAAAAGTTTTTGCCACGATCTGCAGCTCAGAAAGATATTAATGTGCATCAAAAGTTTGGATATATTACAGCGGTCAAAATTAAAGAGAACTCTAAATTAATTGGTAAACAAGCTGGTGAAACCGAAATTTGGAATGAAAATGATATTCGTTTAATCAAAATCCAAAGAGGTAAAAAACATTTAAAGAATAATATTAAAACTGAGGTTTTAGAGGAGGGCGATGTTTTGTGGTTAGACCTTACCTTAGAAGATTTGACTGCTAAAACAGAGAGTTTAGGGTTGAATATCTTGGGAGTTGATCATGATGCTATAGAAGAAAATTTTAGTAACGAATACCATGAGGTGATTATCTTACCTAACTCTCGCTTTATCAATATGTCTTTGGAGGAATTTAATATGACGTTGCCCAATAATATTTATGTAAAAGGGGTAAGTAGTGACTCTAAATATTCTAAAAGTAATAATTATTTTAAAAAGATTTTTTCGAAAAAATTTATGAATCCTGGAAATAGAGTTTTATTATCGGGTGATCTAAGTGAGATAAAAAAAATAGCAAATGATAGTAATTTACTGTTTGCGAATACGGTGATTACAGAACCTTATATTCCCACATATAAAAAACTAATTTCGTTCCTAGCCATAATTTTAGTTATCGTTTTAGCAGCTACTAATACTTTTTCAATACTTAAAAGTTGTTTGTTTGGAGTTGCTTTGTGTTTGTTTACAGGCTGTATTCAATTAAATGATGCTTACAAGGGAATTAACTGGCAAGTTATATTTTTACTAGCAGGAATGATTCCGCTTGGTATCGCTATGAAAAACACAGGTACTGATGTATTTATTGCCAACCAATTATTCACGGTATTAAAATCAGTTCCAGCCTCAGTGACTATTACTATTATTTTTGCTTTTACCATGCTTATGAGTGGTTTTGTGTCTAATAACGCTACTGCCATTATTGTTGCACCTATCGTAATAGCGGTTGCTGCTAAATTAAGTCTGAATCCTAAGCCATTACTTTATGCCGTAATGTTTGGAGCTAACTTTAGTTTTTACACTCCTATGGGATATCAAACCAATGCTATTATTTATGGTTTAGGAATTTATAAATTCAAACACTTTTTAATAATTGGTAGTGTGTTGTCATTAGTGTTATTAATTGTTGCTTCATTTTTACTACCTATGCTTTACCTTTAAAATAAAGTCGAAAGAAGTCACTAAACTCCATTCTAAAGCTTCTTTCTAAATAGAAACAGCGTTTTGTCACTTTGCAAAAAGAGTCAAAACGCTGTTTGTTATTAGAGTTGTAAAGGATACTTATCGAATCGCCTTTACAAATTCACTGATTTTAGCAGTGCCATTTTTAGTTAAGTCTTGTATAAAAGCACTTCCTATAATCGCACCTTTTGCATATTGAGTTGCTTGGTTGAAAGTCTCTGCATTGTTAATTCCAAATCCAATCACTTGTGGATTTTTCAAATTCATATTAGCGATTCGCTTAAAGTAATCAGCTTGTGTATCTCCAAAACCCGTTTGAGAGCCTGTAACACTTGCAGAGCTTACCATGTAAATAAAGCCATTTGATACGCTGTCTATAAAGTGTATGCGTTCATCAGAAGTTTGTGGTGTGATTAAAAACACATTGATCAAACCATATTTTTCAAATGTAGGCTTATACTTTTCTGCGTATACATCAACGGGAAGGTCAGGAATAATTAAACCGTCAATACCAATTTCGGCACATTTTTTACAAAAAGATTCGATACCGTATTGTAACATGGGATTAAAATAGCCCATGATGATTAAGGGTATTTTTACGCTTTCGCGAATGCTGCTTAGTTGATCAAACAAGGTTTGAGTAGTCATTCCATTATGTAGAGCTGTAGTAGAACTTTCTTGAATTGTTGGTCCATCAGCTAATGGATCACTAAAAGGTAGTCCTATTTCGATCATATCTACTCCGTTTTTCTCTAAGTCTTGAATGATTTGTACGGTATCATTTAAATTAGGATATCCAGCAGAGAAGTAGATGGAAAGTATTTTTTTATTTTCTTTGAGTTTTTGTTCTATTCTATTCATTGTTCTATTTTATTGAAAAAGTCTTTTATTACTTAGGATTAGTTTACGGCACTAAAAACCCAAACCTTTTCTTTTGATTGCAATAGTACTTCAATACGTCGATAATACTTGCCTTCATAAGTGTCAGCGAGTTCTAATTCCTTTTGAGAAAGGTCATAAACAATCCCTTCGATACGGTCTGAAGCATCGTTTGTGGGTGTAATGATTGGATAGGTTTCAACACCAAATTCTTCCTCAATTTGTATCGTATGTACACTATAACCAAGTAAAGTTTCTGGAGTACCTGTAAGACTGCGACCGAAGATGTTCTCTTGAATGTCTTTATCTTTCAAAGTTCCGTAAGCAAATAATTTAGCCATTTTTCTATTTTTGAAACGTTATTTTTTTGTTTGCGTTAGGGATGGTAGCGGTATCTCCCAATTTGTGAGAACGGAGGCTTTTTCTAAGCCAAAGTTTTTACAAATAGGGAATTTAGCGTACAGCCCGACCCGCTTTTTTTGCGGGTAACGCCCTGAAATATATTCAGATGCAAGGTACTCTATAATTTAAAATAATCAATATAGGTACTCAAATCTTTGTCTCCGCGACCAGATAAACTGATGACTACGATATCGTCTGGTTTAAATTTTTTATCATTCAAAACTGCTAGCGCATGTGAAGTTTCTATCGCTGGAATAATGCCTTCAAGCTGAGATAAATCAAGTCCTGCTTGCATCGCATCATCATCAGTCACTGAGAAAAACTCTGCACGACCTGTTGTTGCTAGGTGTGCATGCATGGGACCTACACCGGGATAATCAAGTCCAGCTGAGATTGAGTATGGCTCTGTAATTTGACCATCAGGAGTTTGCATCAGTAAGGTTTTACAACCATGAATAACACCTACTTTTCCTAGTTTACTTGTAGCTGCACTTTGGCCACTATTAACTCCTTTTCCAGCTGCCTCAACAGCAATGATGCCTACTTCAGGCTCATGCAAAAAGTGATAAAATGTTCCTGCGGCATTACTACCACCACCTATACAAGCAATTACGTAATCAGGATTTTCACGACCTTCTTTTTCTTTTAACTGCCATTTTATTTCCTCGGATATCACAGATTGAAAACGAGTAACCATATCAGGATAAGGATGCGGACCAATGGCTGAACCAATGATGTAATGCGTATCAACAGGATTGTTGATCCAGTCACGAATCGCTTCGTTAGTGGCATCCTTAAGTGTTTTTGAACCCGATTTTGCTGGACGCACTTCGGCACCTAACATTTTCATTCTAGCTACATTTGGTGCTTGTCGAGCGATATCTACTTCGCCCATGTAAATAATACATTCTAATCCCATCAAAGCACATACTGTTGCAGTAGCCACACCGTGTTGTCCTGCTCCAGTCTCAGCAATAATTCGTTTTTTTCCTAATTTTTGAGCTACTAATATTTGACCAATTGTATTGTTAATTTTGTGTGCGCCCGTATGATTCAAATCCTCTCTTTTAAGATAGATTTTTGTATTGTATTTTTGTGATAAACGGGTTGCGAAATAGAGTGGGCTAGGTCGTCCCACATAATCTTTTAGCAGTTGATCAAACTGAGCCTTAAAATCAGGTTCAGCAGTGATTTTTAAATATTTTTGGCGTAATTCTTCAACATTTGGGTATAACATTTCAGGAATATAGGCTCCGCCAAATTCTCCGTAATAGCCTTTTTCGTCTACGTTGTATGACATTTTTTTGTTAATTTAAGGTTAGAGTGCCAAATTATGTTGAAACTCTCTCAGTAACTCTGTATTTTTTAATCCTGGTTCTATTTCAAATTTACTGTTCACATCGATGGCATAAACGGGTAAATTTGTTTTTGTAATTGCATTCACTGCTGCTGTTTCTTCAAGTCCAATACCGCCACTTAAAAAGAAGGGTTTCGATGAAGGATAGTTCTCTAAAACATTCCAATCGAATGTGGTTCCGTTACCGCCGGGTAATTTTCCTTTGGTATCAAAAAGGAAATAATCACATAAACTTTCAAAGGGCTTTAAGAGCTCAAAATCAAAATCATCAGCCACCGAAAACACTTTTATAATCTCAATTGCGTTTAGGTTTTTAAGCTTGAATTCACTCTTCAAATTTAAGCAAAAATCTTCAGATTCTTTACCATGTAGCTGTACTGCTTGTAAATTATTTTTAATTATTTTTTCAATAATAATCGCAAGCGATTCATTAACAAAAACACCTGTTTTTTTTATTGATTTTGGTAAATCTGGAATTTGCCCATCAAAATATCGAGACGATTTTTCCCAAAATATAAATCCCATGTAGTCTGGTTGTAGCGATGCTACTTCGAGAATATTTTCAGGATACTTCATGCCACAAATTTTGAGTTTCATAATACTGGGTTTTAATTTTTATTGCCTTTCGTTTGCATTTATAGCTGTGAAATAAAATCGGTAGCTGCTTTTCCAGCATTATCTGTTTTCATGAAATTCTCACCTATCAGAAACCCTTTATAACCGTATGGTTTTAGCTCATTAATTGCTTCAATCGAGCTGATGCCACTTTCTGAAACCTTCACGAAATCAGTAGGAATTTGACTAGCCAATTTCTTACTGAAATCTAAACTAACCTCAAACGTTTTTAAGTTTCTGTTGTTTACACCAATCATATCTAATGTGGGCATAACCGATTTTTCTAGTTCTTCTAGATTGTGAACCTCTAATAATACTTCAAGACCTAAGTTTTTTGCAAATTGAGACAAAGATTTAATTTCTTCGCGAGTTAAAACAGCTGCGATGAGCAGAATTAAATCAGCTCCATGGGCTTTTGCTTCTAGAATTTGATATTCATCTATTATAAATTCTTTTCGCAGAAGCGGAATATTTACTGCAGCTCTTGCCATTAGTAAATCGTCAAGTGAACCACCAAAGTATTTGCCATCTGTTAAAACTGATATACCGCAAGCACCGGCTAATTCGTATCCTTTTACAACTTCTTCAACAGTGAAACCGTAATTGATTTCTGCTTTAGAAGGAGAACGTCTTTTGTGCTCACCAATAATTCCAGTACTACTGTTTTTTAGATTGGTACTTAATGAAATTGTTTCTTTCTCAAAAAAAACAGAAGCCTCTAATTGTGAAACGGGAATTATGGACTTTTTAAGAATGACTTCTCTTTTTTTATCAAATATAATTTTATCTAGAATATTCATTTTTTTGGTTTAAATAGTGAAATTGATCTCTTTATTTTTTTATTTACTCAAAGCTTGAACTATTTGCAAAGTTTTTAATCCTTTTCCGGACAATAAACTTTCATGTGCTAATTCAAATCCTTCTATAGGTGAACAGCCATTTACAGTTGCGATCGCCATACCTGCGTTAGCACATACGACGCTATTTTGCGCTTCAGTTCCTTTACCAGAAATGATCGTGGTAAATAATTGTGCCGACTCTTCAATGGTAGTTCCGCCCTCAATTTCGTTTTGCTTTAATAGTTTTACACCAAAGTTTTCAGGGTTTAGCATGCCTTCCATTTTAGGAGTAATAATTCTAGTAGGGCAGGTGAGTGATACTTCGTCGTAACCATCCAAGGAGTGTAAAATTGTATAATTTGTTGTTGTGTCCTGATATAAGTAGGCGTACATACGAGCTAATTCTAGATTGAAAACACCAACTAATTGGTTTTGTGGAAACGACGGATTGACCATAGGGCCTAACATGTTAAAAAAAGTTTTTACAGCAAGCTCTTTTCTAATTGGTCCTACATTTTTCATGGCAGGATGAAACAGTGGTGCGTGAAGGATTGCTATTCCTGCTTTATCCATCGATTTTTCTAAAAAACCATTGTCGTTACTAAACTTGATCCCTAGCTTTTCCATCACGTTACTAGAACCGGATATTGATGACACACCGTAGTTCCCGTGTTTTGCAACTTTTATTCCTGCTCCAGCGGCTACAAATGATGCTAGGGTCGAAATATTAAAAGTGTCTTTGCCATCTCCTCCAGTACCGCACAAGTCAATGGTGTTGTAACCAGATAAATCGACACGAATACATAACTCTAGCAAAGCCTCACGAAATCCAGCAAGTTCGTCTATAGTTACGCTGCGCATCATATAAACGGTCAAGAATGAAGCAATTTGACTGCTATTGTAACTGCCGTTAGAGATATTAACTAACACATCCTTCGCTTCGTCCTTAGATAAAGTTTCGTGATTAATCAATCTATTTAATATATTTTTCATTTTGTTGAAGTAAATCTTAAAGTTGAAATTCGAATTCCTAAAAGTCATTCGATTTAATATGGTGTGTTTTTGAATTTAACTGTTTACCCAGTTTTCTAACATTTTTTTTCCAGTGGGAGTTAGCACACTTTCAGGATGAAACTGTACACCTCGCACGTCGTACGTTCTATGGCGCAAAGACATAACTTGACCATTATCGTCAAAGGAAGTAGCCTCGAGTACATCTGGTAAAGTTGCATCGACAACCCAAGAGTGATAACGTCCTACTTCAAACTCAGTTCCGAGTCCTTTAAAAAGAATTTCATCATTGACTACAGTTCTTACTTTTGTTGCCACACCATGATACACTTTGTCAAGGTTAGATAGTGTACCCCCATAAACTTCTCCTATCGCTTGTTGACCAAGGCAAACACCAAAAATGCTTTTAGTAGGTCCGTACTTTTTAATAACTTCTTTTAATAAGCCGGCTTCATCAGGTATACCCGGTCCAGGTGAAAGTAAAATCTTGTCGAAATGACTTATTTCATCTAGCTCAAATTCATCATTTCTGTAAACAGTAACCTCACAATTTAGGTCTTCAAGATAATGTACTAAATTATAGGTAAAGCTATCGTAGTTATCTATTACTAATATTTTTTTCATGGCACTTTATTTTTTTAAGGAGAAAATAAATTTTTTAAAGTTCCCTCCTTTAAGAATTTATTATTAAATCTGTTCCGCTAAATCTAAAGCCGTATTTAATGCTCGTAATTTATTGTATACTTCTTGCATTTCGCTTTCTTCATTGGAGCTAGCCACAATTCCTGCTCCCGCCTGTGAATGTAATTGGTGATTTTTACTTAAAAAAGTACGAATCATTATGGCGTGATTAAAGTTGCCTTCAAAATCCATAAATCCTATTGCACCTCCATAAAAATTACGATTTGTTTTTTCGTACTCTTCAATTAGTTGCATGGCTCTGTGTTTTGGCGCTCCGCTTAATGTTCCGGCTGGAAAAGTATCTGCTACGACTTGCATAGTAGTTGCTTTTTCATGAAGGTAACCTGTAACTTTAGAAACAAGATGAATTACATGTGAAAAAAACTGAACCTCTCTATAACTTTCTACGTTTACTTGGTGTCCGTTTCTGCTCAAATCATTGCGAGCGAGGTCAACGAGCATCACATGTTCACTATTTTCTTTTTTATCCTCAGATAATTGTTTCGCTAATACAGCATCTTTTTCGTCGTCGCCAGTTCTTTTAAATGTTCCAGCAATTGGATGTATTTCGGCTTTTCTATCTTTAACGATGATTTGAGCTTCGGGTGAAGACCCAAATATTTTGAAATCGCCATAATCAAAAAAGAATAAATAGGGAGAAGGGTTAATACTTCGTAATGCACGATAAACGTTGAATTCATCTCCTTTAAAACCTTGAGTGAATCGTCTAGATAGCACTAACTGAAAAACATCTCCACGGAAACAATGTTTTTTTGCAAGAGCAACGTTGTGTTTAAATTCTTCATCAGTCAAATTAGAGAATCCATCACCAACTTTAGAGAATTTGTAGGATGGCAGGTTTCTAGATTGCATGAGCTGTTCAATCTCGGCAATATTATCAACACCTTCTAAGCTGTGACTAAAAATGTAGGCTTGGTTTTTAAAGTGATTGATGGCGATAATATTTTGATAAACTGCGTAGTAGATATCTGGAATAGTATTGCTGTTTTCTTTTTTTGCTATGGTGACTTTTTCAAAATAACGAACCGCATCATAGGAAATGTATCCAAATAAGCCATTGTTAATAAATTTAAAGTCATTTTTTTCAGATTTGAATTGGCTTGAAAATTCCTGAATAACAGTAGGGATATCAATAGAATCGTCAATTGTTATTAGTTCTGAAGTTCCATCAGGATACTGTTTAGTTATAATTTCGTTTTCTATTTTAATAGATGCAATAGGATTGCAACAGATGTAAGAAAAACTATTGTCGTTACCATGGTAATCACTACTTTCTAAAAGTAAACTATTAGGGAATTTGTCTCTAATTTTAAAATACAAGCTTACAGGAGTAATTGTATCTGCTAGTATTTGTTTGTATTTTGTTTTTAATGTAAATAGTTTCAAAGGAATAGTATTTAGGATTGATAGTGTTGTTCTTTGTTTTCTTAGCACAAAAAAAAGGCTTGTCGTCATGACAAGCCTTTTATAATTGTATCTAATAATACCATAGGAGCTCAGTTCACGACGTATGACGTAAATTGTTCCACCACCAAGTATTGTTTGTAATCGTTTTCATGCTACAAATATAAGGATGTATTTTATTTAATCAAACTTAAAAAATTAAAAATAAGAGTATTTTTTATAAAATTTGTTAGATTTTTTTGATAATAAAAAAACCCAACATATGATTGTTGGGTTTTACTTTTTATTAAAGTATGGAATTAGAATTTCAAAGCAATCGCTAAGTCAAATTCATCAGATATTGCTTTGTCCCCAATTGAGCTAAAAATACTTGCTGAATTATATTTGATGTCGTATTTGGTTCTGTCTACTTTGAAAGTAGATGTTGCAGTGTTTCCATTTACTGTCATATCAAAAGATACTGGATTAGTAATTCCTTTAATTGTTAAATCAGCTACCGCACTATATACGTTTTTAGATTTAGCCCCAATTTTTTTGATTACTAATGTTGCTGTTGGGTATTTTTCCGTTCCAAAGAAATCTTCTGATTTCAAGTGACCATTTAGTTTTCCTTGTGAATCTCCTTGAAGATCAGTTGCAGTTAATGAGGTCATGTCAACAGTAAAAGTTCCTCCAACTAGTTTAGTCCCTTTAAGAACAACTGCTCCATCTTTAAAATTAACCGTTCCGCTGTGCTCGCCAGTTACTTTTTTACCTACCCAGTTGATTGTACTTTTTGAAACATCAATTTTTTTTGTTTGTGCTGTAGTAGTTGCTACTGAAAAAACTACTGATAATGCTAAAGCTACTGTTTTTAAATTTTTCATTTTCTTAAATTTTAATTGTTGTAAAGTTTTGTTGTGAATTATAGTTGAATAAAAAGATCTTTTTCTGCTTTTCTAACTTTTTTAAAATGTTGTGTTTCATCTTCATCATGACGGTATCCTATTGGTACAACTACAGATGCATTTAAATTTAAAACACCTAATCCTAAAATTTCATTGTATTGCGCCGCGTTGAACCCTTCCATTGGTGTTGTGTCAATTTTTAACTCAGCTGCAGCATGCAATAAATTGGCCATAGCGATGTAAGTTTGTTTTGATGTCCAAATGTTCTTTAAGTCGTCAGCCATGGGATTAATGGTGCTTTTCATGAAACTACCGTAACCAGCTAACGCTTCTAAAGGAATTTCTCTTGTTGCACTTGTGTTTTCAAGGTATGCATCAATCTCTGCATCGCCCACATTAGTTTGATTTGCAAAAATGATTAAGTGTGACGCATCTACCACTTGTGTTTGCCCAAAAGAGGCCGGTAATAGTTTAGCTTTTAATTCGGTGTTTTCAATAATCAATACTTTGTAAAGTTGTAATCCATACGAAGAGGCGCTTAAGCGAATTGCTTCTTTTAATATTTCTAAATCAGTAGCGCTTACTTTTTTATTGCTGTCAAATTTTTTTGTGGCATAACGCCAATTTTGGTTTTCTATAAATGTGTTCATAATGGTTTATTATTGATTTCTGAATTTTTCTAGTAAGGTATTAAGTTGCTTTTGTTCGTCGGTGTTCAGTCTTTTTGCAAGTGAACTATTGTGTTCGAGTACTTTTGGATCAAGCTGAATTAAAATGTCTAGTCCTTTTTGAGTAATCAAAACTTCAATTTTTCTTCTGTTTTCAGGACATACTTTGCGTGTAACATATTCCTTTAGAAGTAATTTATCTACAAGTCTAGTTGTATTGCTTGTTCTTGCAATCATCCTTTCCTGGATCATCGACATATTAGCAGGATTGCCTTTTTGTCCTCGTAAAATTCGTAAAACATTATATTGTTCTCCAGAGATATCATGAGGTTTTAAAATTTCATTAAACTTTTCATTAATTACATTTTGTGTATACATTATGTTCAAAATAATTTTATGATCATCAGCTAGTGTTACTGTTGATTTTATTACATCTTCAATTTTCATAATCATTTCTTATTTGTTGGTACAAATGTAACACTTTTTTAATTTGTATATACAAATGTTTAACATTTTTTTTTGTTAAGCAGGATTAGATGCTATTAAGTAGATGTCGTGCATTATGGTTTTTGTTAGTTAGTATGAAAACAAAATTATCGGTTGTTTTAAAAATTTCTTTTTGTAATTTGTTCTATCATGTTGTAATCAGTTGATTTACATAATTTTGTAAATATATTTTTTTTATTTTTTGATGTGGGGATATTATTCTGCTAATTTTTATTGTGTTTTTTTGTATTTTACATGGTGAATTTTTAATCTTCAGACTTTATTTTGTCCTCTTTTTATAAAGATTTGTACTTAAATTACATAACTTTAATCTTTGTAAGTTTAAGTACAGAAATTATAAAAAATTATCGAGTACTACCTGAATTATACAAACTAAATAGTCTTACCTTTTATTTATGAATACTATTGAAGGAATGTCGTCTAGTGATGATTTGCTCAAAAAACCGCAGGATTCGGTGTTATCATCGAACCATCAATCTAGCTTAAAAAGACTGGTGTCTAATTTTGAGCTAAGTTTAAGATATTCAAAAGATTTTGCTTGCATTCTATCTTTTGATGGTTTATTTGAAGATGCAAATACTACTTTTATGTCGATTTTAGGATTTACGAAAGAGGAACTTTTAGGTACTACTTTTTTTGATTTGTTCGATCCACTTGAAAAAAGTACTTCTAAAGTTCTTTTTAATAAAATTGTTAGTGGAGAAACAAGTGATAGTATTAACAGTAAATGTGTAACAGCAAGAGCAGAAGTTCTAGAAATTGATTGGGTCGTTACAATTGTTGATGTCGAGGCCAATCTTGTTTATATCGTCGGTTATAATCGTTCAGTTTCTAAAGATTTAAATGTAATGAGTTCTCAAAATGAAGCTCGTTATCGTGCTTTACTTGAAAATGGAGATGGTATATTTACTCTTTTTAATGCAGAGACTAAGGTTTTGTTTAGAAGTCCTTCTTCCTTTCACACTAATGGTTATACTGATGAGGAATACTCTCAATTATCCGATGAAGAATATTATCATCCTGATTTTCTGCTTACGGTTAATGATAAAATTAAAGAAGCATTAGATAAACCGGGAATAGCGATTCCCATACTTTTTAGAGCTAAGCATAAAAAAGGAAATTATATTTGGTTAGAAGGTTATATAACTAATTATCTGTCAGATACCAATATTAACGGAATCGTTGCAGACTTTAGAGATGTCACAGAAAGCAAAATCGCAATTGAAACTTTGCGAAAGGAGCGGGATAAGTTTGCAAAAATAGCTGCTACATCAACTGGTATGGTTTATTCGATGCGTTTTACTGAGGAAGGCAATTTGTTTTTCTCCTATGCTAGCGATGCAATTAAAGATGTTTTCGGTTTTACTTTAAGTGAAATGAATAACAATACCGATGAGATATTTAATTTGATTCATAAAGATGATATCGATTTATTATTGACTAAGGTAAAAAAGACAAAGGAGGAATTAGTTCCTTTGAAAATGCAATATCGATACATGCACCCAATAAAAGGTATGGTTTGGCATGAGGTACATTCGTTACCGATTGTAGAGCAGGATGGAACGGTAATATGTCACGGTGTTGTAAATGATATTAGTAAATCAATTTTAGCCAGAGAAAAGATTAATAAAGCTAATCGACTTTATCTTTTTATAAGTCAGATCAATCAAATGATTGTTCGTACTAAGAATAAAGAGGAATTGTTTGAAGAGGCGTGTAGTATCGCCGTAGAATGTGGTCATTTTAAAATGGCATGGATAGGATTAGTAGATGAAGTCAAACAGCAAGTCTTGCCTGTTATGATTTCGGGTGAAGATAATAATTACCATTCAAGTATTAAAGTAATATCTACTGATCAAAGTAAGCCAGAAGGATGTGGTCCAGTTGGCAGAGCAATACGTTCTAGAGATGCTATTATTTGCAATGATATCGAAACTGATTCTAGCATGATTCCATGGAGGAAAAATGCTTTGGATAGAGGATACCTATCACTAATGACGTTGCCTATTTTTAGTTTTGGTAAGGTAATAGGTGTTTTTACTTTTTATGCAGATGAAAAAAACTTTTTTGATGCTGAGGAAATTGCATTGCTAACGGAAGCTACTGATGATGTTTCATTTGCTTTAGAATTGTTCGAAAAAGAAGAGAGAAGGAGAGCGGCAGAAGCTGCAATTTATGAGAGTGAAAAGCGATATCATACACTGACGGAGGTGTCTCCTGTAGGTATTTTTCGAACAGATGCAACAGGGTATACAACATACGTTAATTCAAGATGGTGTGAAATATCAGGCTTCACATTTCAAAAAGCGATTGGTGATGGTTGGCTAGATGCTGTACATCCTGATGACAAAATAGTGATCTTTGAAGATTGGAAAAGAGCGGCTTCAGAGCAAGAAATTTCAATTTCTGAATACCGCTTTTTACGAGAGGATGGAACAATTATCTGGGTAATGGGTCAAGCCATTATGGAAAGGAATTCAGAGAATGAGATCGTAGGTTATGTGGGTACGATAACTGATATTACCGCTCGTAAATTAGCAGAAGAGGAGTTCAAAAAAATAAATAAAAAGATGGAGGCTATAATTGAAGCTATTCCTGATCTTATGTTCGAAGTTAGTTTAGATGGCACTTTTCATAATTATTATTCTAATCGTAACGATTTACTCTTATTACCGCCTGAAAAGTTTTTAAACAAAAATATTTTAGATGTATTTCCTAAAGAGGCGGCACAAGCTTCTATGCTTGCTCTAAAAGAGGCTTCAGAAAATGGGGTCTCTACAGGAATTCAATATAAATTGAAATTGCCTACAGGTGAATTTTGGTTTGAGTTGTCTATTGCGCCTATGGAAAGTAGCGATGATGAGATAGCTCATTTTATTTGTTTAGCTAGAGATATAACCACCGCAAAAAAAGGAGATGAAGCTTTATTAAACAGCGAGAAGCGATACAAGGGTCTTCTCAATAATTTAGAGGCTGGAATAGTTGTTCATGCAAGTGATGGTAAAATCTTAAAGTACAATAAAAAAGCAACTCAACTTTTAGGTATGACTTCACAAAACCTTGTAGGTAAAGATATCCATTATGAAGAATGGCAATTTATTAATGAGGATGAATCAGTGATGGTGTCTAAGGATTACCCAATCTCAAAAATTTTAAAATATAAAAAAGCGATTAATAAATTCACCATGGGTAGGTGGCATTCAGCAACGGGAAAAATTGTATGGGTTTTAGTGAGTGGTTACCCAATGTTAAATGAATTTAATGAAATAACAGAAGTGGTAATTAGTTTCATTGATATCAGTGAACAAAAAATCATGGAAAATGAAATTATAACGGCAAAGGAGTTGGCAGAAGCAGCTAATAAAGCAAAAACAGATTTTCTAGCAAATATGAGCCACGAAATCAGGACGCCTCTAAATGGAATAATTGGTTTTACTGATTTATTGATGAAAACAGACCTTAGTGCAAATCAATTTGAGTATTTATCGACAGTGAATGAATCCGCTAATTCACTAATGCATATTGTGAACGATGTGCTAGATTTTTCCAAGATTGAATCAGGTAAATTAGAACTTAATCCAGAAAAAATAGATTTGTTTGAGCTACTTAATCAGACAAAGGATATGTTTAAGTATTTAGCTATTCAAAAAAATATTGGTTTAATCTTGGTTATAGATGATAGTACTCCACAGTATGTCGAAGCTGATTCTTTTAGACTAAAGCAAGTTTTAGTGAATTTACTGAGTAATGCTCTTAAATTCACTCTTAAAGGGGAGGTTAAATTAAGCGTTAGTGCAACTGTAAGTACAGAAGGAGATTGCTTCGATATTCTGTTTTCAGTAAAAGATACTGGAATTGGAGTAAAAGACGATAGTAGCAAGAAAATATTTAGTTCTTTTGTACAAGAGGATAACTCAACAAGCAGAAAATTTGGTGGTACAGGTTTAGGATTAGCAATTTCAAACCAGCTATTGCAACTGATGAATAGCAAGCTTCAGTTAGCAAGTGTACATGGTGAGGGCAGTGATTTTTTCTTCACTATTAAATTAAAAAAAGTAAAAGAAAGTATAGGTTTAATGAACGATAATAACAGTAAAAATACAATTGTGAATGATGTTAAGCAGCTTCAAGATTTGGAAAGCAAGAAAATTTTAATTGTAGAAGATAATAAAATAAACATGTTTTTGGCTAGGACTTTGGTGAAACGTGTTTTTCCAAATTGTATTTTGATAGAAGCCATAGATGGTGCGGTTGCGGTAGAAGCATTTAAAAATGAATCTCCGGATCTTATCTTAATGGATGTTCAGATGCCAAATATGAATGGTTACGAAGCTGCGACCGAAATAAGAGCAATAGAGAAAAACTCTAGAACTCCTATTATCGCAGTAACAGCAGGTATTTTAATTGGTGAGAAAGAAAAATGTTTTGAATCAGGAATGGATGATTACATGCCTAAACCTATCACTATTGCTGATTTAGAGAGATTATTTTGTAAATGGTTAAAAAGAGATTAGTCTCTTTTAGGGCTATTTTTTTTATCTCTTTTCTCTTCTTTTTTTTCCTTTGCAGTTTTAAGGGGTTCTTTTTTTTGTGTTTTTTTAGCGTCTTGACTTTTTGCCATGGTTTTTTAATTTATAGTTAGTTAATCGTATGTTATGCATAACATATTTGTTCTGTTAGAATAAAAGAGCAAATTGGTGTTTTATTTTTATAAAAGGTGAATTGCACTTTGGTTTTAAATTTACTGTTTTAGACTATAGAGTATTTTTTGAAAATCAGTTTTAAATTTCTCTTTATTTTCTAAATTAGTCCATGATAATATTTTGTAAAAATGTGATTTTGTTTCTGCAATTCCTACTAAGTAATATACATCAATTTTCAGTTCTTTGTCATAGTATGACACATCATACTCGGCAAAATTGATATTGTTTTTTGTTGTAAATATTGGTTTGCTACTAGTTCTCTTTTCTTCGTCTTTTATAAAGTCTGCTTCAAATTCTTCTTGGAACTCTTGAAGTGATGTATAAAAAATATCAGCGATAGTTAATTCTTCTTTACTATCTTCAATCACTATAGTATAAATATCCTTTACACTATTTTTATATTGTACTGTCGCTACATCATTTAGTCCAATGGTACGCGTCATATAGTCAGGTATGCTAATGTCAAAAATGTTTCCTGCTTTTTGTACATTAAACTTGGTTTGACTTTTAGCAGCGACTGAGAATAATGTGATGCTTATAACAGTTAAAACTGCAAATAGATTTTTCATTTTATAAATAATTAATTTTAACGAAGATATAAATAATTTTTTAAGATATTCTTTACTAATCCATACTGATTTTATAGATAGTTTTTGACTTGCAAGTAGATAAGAATTACCTTTTTTTAAGGATTTTATATTCTTCATAACAACCACTTATGGCATCCATTATTTGGAGGTCGTTAGCTGTTTTTATAAAAGACTCAGAGTAGTTACATCGTTGTAATATTTCAGGTATATCTTTTTTATCTATTCCTAATAATACTGCTAATGTTTCTCTATCAAATTTGGATTCCAATAGATTACGAACGGTGTCGTCTTTCTTCATCTCCTTCAATTTTTTTAATTCCTTAGGGTTTTTTCCAAAGAAATTATAAAGCATATCGGCGGGGTTAAAAATAGAACCTAGCACTTTGCCAAAAGCACCAGCTGAATTTTGGCCTGCTTCATATCCAGAGGTTAATCCTGAAATACTGTATCGATAATTTTCTTTAGTCGGAATTGTTTTGGAGTCTACTTCTAAGTAACCAGTTAAGTTAAAGGGACGAATGACTACTTCTTCAAGAGCTATTGCTTTTTCGGTTAGAAAAATTTTAGCAACTTTATTCTTAATCCAGTCATTTGTTACTTTCACACGTAAGGATTGAAAACCTAGTAAGGAAAGGTGAAGAGTATCTGAAGGATGTACATCAATTTCAAAATAACCTTCAGAGTTTGTTCTTGCGCCTCTTACTTTATTTATATTAATGACATTTACATTTGCTAAAGCAGTCTTAGTATTATCGTTATATAGATAACCAGTAACTTTTTGTGAATGTAAGGCTTCCTGTGCAGTAGCGACAGAGAAGGTAAGTGTTAAAAAAAAGAAAACTACAAAATATTTCATATACTGATTTAAAACTTTAAAAGTAGTAAAACAAGATTAAATATTTTGTAGTTTCTTAGTATTATTATAAGAAAATTAACTAAATGTTAGTCTCTTCTTGGTCTTCTTGGTCTAGGTGAGTCACCATGGCTTTCTGAGCGTCTAGGTGCTCTGTCTGATGATCCTTCACTTCTAGGTGCAGAACTTCTTCCTCCAAAACCGCCCTCTCTTGGTGCGTTTCTGTCAGATCTAAATCCACCGCCAGATCCTTCTCTTCTTGGTGCGAAGTTTCCTTCTCTTCTTGGAGCTGAACTTCTTCCACCACCAAAACTTCCACCAGAACTTCTACCATTATGGTCACGTCTTCCGCCACCGTCATTTTTAGAAATTTCCACATTGATACGACGACCTTCTAATTGTACGTTGTTCAATACTTCCATTACTTTGTCAGTATGTTCTGGGTCAGTATTAAAGAAAGAGAATCCTTCTTTTACATCTACTTTAAATACGTCATCACGACCTAAGTCTAATGTTTCTTTTAAGTAATCTTTTAATGACATCCAGTCGAAATTATCTCTAGAACCAATGTTCACGAAATATCTTGTTGCGCCACCATTATTGTTTTCTCTAGGTTCTCTATCATCGCTTCTTTCACGTCTTTCACCTGATTGAGAAGATAGGTCTCTAGTTTTTTTATAGTAATTGATAAAACGATTAAATTCTACTGAAACCATTTTCTTAATCAATTCTTCTTTTGATAAATCTTCAAGAACATTGTTGATAGCTGGTAAGTAGTTGTCAATTTCATGATCAACTTCAGTATCTTTAATTTTAGTTGCTAAGTGCAATAATTGAATCTCACAAATTTCAATTCCTGAAGGAATTGTTTTTTCTTCAAATTTTTGCTTGATAATTCTCTCGATAGAAGAGATTTTACGCAATTCACTTTTAGTTACGATTACAATAGAGGTACCTAATCTACCAGCACGACCTGTACGTCCTGAACGGTGATTGTAAGTTTCTATTTCGTCAGGAAGTTGGTAGTTTACTACGTGAGTAATATTATCAACATCAATTCCACGTGCAGCAACGTCAGTAGCAACAAGCATTTGAATTTGACGACCTCTAAATGACTTCATTACGCCATCACGTTGTGCTTGAGATAAATCTCCATGCAATGCAGCAGCGCTGTATCCATCTTCAACCAATTTCTCAGCAACAGCTTGTGTATCACGTTTTGTTCTACAAAAAACTACTGAGAAGATGTCTGGATTAGCATCAGCTAAACGTTTCAAAGCTTCGTAACGATCACGAGCGTTTACTAAGTAAAATTCGTGAGATACTGTTGCTGAACCTGAGTTCTTAGCTCCTACTGTAACTTCAACAGGGTCAGTCATAAATTGCTTTCCTATACGTGCTACTTCAGCAGGCATTGTTGCAGAAAACAACCATGTGTTTTTATCGTCTGGTGTTGTAGATAAAATATTAACAATGTCTTCATAGAATCCCATGTTTAACATTTCATCTGCTTCGTCAAGAATACAATAGTTGATTCCAGTAATATTTACCAGACCTCTATTAATCATGTCTTGCATTCTTCCAGGAGTTGCTACAATAATTTGTGCTCCTCTTTTAATGTCTCTTGCTTGTTCTGTAATGCTAGCCCCGCCGTAAACTGCTACCACATTAATACCTTTTTCGTATTTAGAGTAGTTTTTAAGTTCGTTAGTAATCTGCAAACATAACTCACGCGTTGGAGATAAAATCAATGCCTGAGTATTTCTGTTGTTGGCATCAATTTTTTGGATAACTGGAAAACCAAAAGCTGCCGTTTTCCCTGTCCCTGTCTGAGCCAACGCAACCATATCTGTATCTTTTTCCAATAATAGGGGAATCGCTTTCTCCTGTACTTCGCTCGGATTCTCAAATCCTAGATCTAAAATCGCTTTCAGTAACGATTCACTCAATCCTAATTGTTCAAATTTATTCATATGTATTTTTAAAATAGGGTGCAAAATTACTCTAAATTATTCATATAAACTAATGGAATGTTAAGATTTAATGTTTTGTTAGTGTTTGATTATCAAAAAGTTGTATTTTATTTTTTTGATTCTATTTTGATGATAGGTAAATTTAATTGCCAAAAGAAGTTAGGCAATTGTTTTTTTATGCAAAAAATAATGATTTTCATTACTTTTTACAATGTGTTCAAATAATTAAGTAATTGGTGTGTCGCTTTTCCTCTATGGCTTATTGTGTTTTTAACAATTGCAGATAGTTGCGCAAAAGTTTCTGTGTATTCATTTGGTTGGAAAATAGGGTCGTACCCAAAGCCTCCTGTTCCTGTTTTTTCTAATTTAATATGTCCTTTTGCTATTCCTGTAAATAGTTGTTGTGTTCCTTTATAATTAAGCGCAATTACTGTTTTAAATTGTGCGCTTCTGTCATTTTTATCAGATAGATCGCTAAGTAATTTATTCATGTTGTCGTCGGAATTTTTTTGTTCTCCTGCATATCTCGCGGAGTAAACTCCCGGTTCACCATTTAATGCTGTTACTTCCAGGCCAGTGTCATCAGCAAAACAATCGTAACCAAATTTTTCTGTAACATAATTTGCTTTCAGTATAGCATTTCCTTCTATCGTATCTGCGGTTTCTGGAATATCTTCGAAGCAACCTATACTTTCTAAGCTTAATATAGTGATATTGCTAGGTAGCATGCTTTGAAGTTCAGCTATTTTGTTTTTGTTATTGGAAGCAAAGACAAGTTTCATATTTTTTTTTTGAGTTTAATTACAAATATAGGTTTTATTACTATTTAATATCTCGATGGATATTTAGGTATTTGATAAAGCATATTTTTTTTGATTATTTAATGTAGCGTTTTTTACCATGTTACTTTATCTTATTTTAATTTTGTTTCATTTTTATTTTTTTATTCTTATTTCGACAAACTTTATAATCTTATATAACGTAGGTACTTTATGAGTATTAAAGTTGAATATAGGGTTATAGGATTTTTTTGATTAAATAATTATATTGTCTTCAGTGTGCGTTTTATTTCAATTACTGAATGGCAAAATTTGATTATTTTTTGTTTTAAATTTTGATACCTTAACAAAAATAATTCTATCTTTCGACTCCTTGAATTCTGAGTATAGTTTTTAATGATTCTTAATGCGCCCCATTTTTAACCTATAGATATGCATAACAATACCCATATTGCCAAGATTATTCTTGGAGTTTTGTTTTTTTTATCCTTTTCAAAAACTTATTGTCAGTTTGTATTTAAGGCAGACGCTTTACCAAATAAGGTTTCTTTGCATAATCATACGTTCTTAGCAGATGTAGGAGACAAGGAGTTAGATGTTGAATATGTTGCAAATAATTTTGAAACCTTAAATCCTATAAATTTTAAATACACTACTGATTATCTTGGGTTCACTGAAAGTCATTTTTGGTCACTGACAAAGATTGTTAATAATACTAATGCTGAATTGCATTATTATCTGGAAACGGCAAGACCTATTACTAATCTAGTCGAATTATACATTGTCGATCTTGAGAGTGGAGAAATAACCAAGGAAATTAGTGGAGATGGCATCGCTTACAAAGATCGTAGTCATCCCAATCGTAGAAGTATTTTTGATTTGAGGATAAAGCCTAATGCTAATTTAAATTTATTTTTACATGTTAAAAGCGATGGCGAAGTACTAAAACTGCCACTTACTCTATATTCAGCTGATGGTTTTGTTGAGATGAATTCCATGGAGCAGTTCCTTTTTGGTATCTTCTACGGTATCTTGTCTATCGTTGCGATTATTTATTTATTTTTCTTTTTCGCTTTAAATGAATCCACATTTTTATATTACTCTTTGTATGTAATCTCTGTAGGACTTTTGCAATTTGCTTTGGATGGTTTTTTCTTTCAGTACGTTACACCTTCTGGAGGTTGGTTTTCGAATCATGCGGTATTGTTTTTTGCTATAATTGGTGCTTTTTTATCAGGGAAATACAGTGAAGTTTTTTTGAATATCAAAACACACAGTAAAGCGCTTTACCGTTTGTTTAATGTGAGTTATATTTTGTTAGCTGTTTTGCTGTTTTTCTCTGCACTTGTCCCGGCCGCTTTGCCCTATTGTTACAAGATTGTTAATTTGCTCGTTCTCGTTTTTTTACTTCTGATTATTTTTTCAATTGTATATTTGTATGTTAAAAAGAAGCCAATTGATACTTTTTTTACAATAGGAATCTTTTTTTTAATATTTGGCTTTGGCGTTTTTATTCTCAATAATCTTGGATTAATAGAGAACACCTTTACCACTCAAAATAGTTCAAAAATTGGAACCGGTTTAGAACTTATTTTCCTGTCTCTTTCCATGTCCAACTTAATTCGGAATTTAAAAAACGAAAAAAACGAGTTGTATAGATTAGCTTTAGTTCGATCTCAAGAGATGAATGATTTAAAATCTTATTTTTTATCAAATATTAGTCATGAGCTAAGAACTCCTCTTAACGCGATTATGAATCTAATTGATTCCATTTCGACAGAGGTCAAAGATGATAACATTAAGAATAATTGCAGGGTTATTAAATATTCGTCGCAAACTTTGCTTAGTTCGGTTAATGATATTCTAGATTTTTCTAAAATTGAGAAAAATGAATTACAGCTTGATAGAATTCCCTTTAATGTAGCTTCGCTTTTAGATGACATTGTAATTAGTGCACAAAATAGAGCTTCAGAAAAAGGTTTGGATTTTGTATTTTCTAAACCTGATCTGCTTCCGGAACTTCTTGTAGGTGACGAGATGAGATTGTCTCAAATTATTAATAATTTAATTAACAATGCGATAAAATTCACATCTGAAGGTTTTGTTTTATTTAAAGTCGAAAATAAAAAGCTTTTAGGTACTAAAGTTAGCCTTATGCTTACCGTTGAGGATTCAGGTGTGGGTATTGCAGAAGATAAGATTGCTAGAATTTACGATTCTTTCTCCCAGAACTCAATAGATAATTCACGGAAATTTGGGGGTTTAGGTTTGGGACTATACATAGTAAAAACTTTGGTTGATAAGCAGTCAGGTAGTATCGAGGTAAAAAGTAATCTTGAGAAGGGTACTACTTTTTCTGTTTGCCTTGAATTTGATACCGCTAAGAAAAAGCAAGAACCCATAATCGCAGTAGAGGTCGCAGAGGTATGTGATTTGGGTGGTAAAACTATTTTAGTGGTCGAGGATAATTCCGTTAATCAAATGGTTATTAAAATGATCACCAAAAAATGGTTAAATACAACTATGATATACGTAATGAATGGTCAAGAAGGCCTTGATGCATTTAAAGATCACGAAATTGACTTAGTTCTAATGGATTTGCAAATGCCAGTAATGGATGGATACGAAGCAACAATAGCTATAAGAAATGGTGCTGTAGGTGCTAATAACGCCTCTATTCCAATCATTGCAGTTACAGCTGATGTAATGGAAGGGACCAAATTGCGAACTAAGGAAATAGGGATGAACAATTATATCTCTAAACCTCTTAAAAAAGAGCTTTTGTATAAAATTGTAAAGGAGTTGATTTAACTGTAGCGCAAGCGTACAAAAACGTGTTTGATACCTTTTTTGTCTGATTCTCTTTCATCAATTTCAAGAATATCAGTTAGCGTTTTTAACATTGGCGTAAGTTTTACGAAACCATAATTTCGAGGGTCAAACTCTGGTTTTTTCTTTACAATATAATTTCCTACATCGCCAAGAAATGCCCAGCCATCGTCATCACCAATATCTTCAATAGTTGATTCTATCAATTCAATAGTCGGCTCGTCTATTTTGTTTAACGGCTTTTGAGTAGGCTTCTCTGTTGTTTTAACAGTTGTTTTTTCGACTGTCTTCTTCGGATCGGTATTTTGCTTAGGGGTTTTTTTCTTGATGGCACCGTCTAAGACCTCTATAAATATGAAACGATCACAGGCGCTTATAAAAGGTTTTGGTGTTTTTTGTTCACCTATTCCTATTACTTTCATACCCGCTTCTCTTAAACGAATAGCTAAACGCGTGAAATCACTGTCGCTTGAAACAATACAAAACCCATCTAATTTTCCGGTATATAATAAATCCATCGCATCAATAATCAATGCTGAATCTGATGAGTTTTTACCAGATGTATAACTGTACTGTTGTATTGGAGTAATAGCATGCTCTAATAAAACGCCTTTCCAACCACTGGCATTCGGACGGGTCCAATCAGCATAAATACGCTTTGTTGTGGGTGTTCCAAATTTAGTTATTTCTTCCATCATCCCTTTCACGTTACTGTAAGGAACATTATCGGCATCAATCAGTACGGCAAGTTTAAGTTCTTTAGTTATTTGAGGCATAAAGTACAGTGTATATTTTTTTCAAAGATACAAAGTTTAATCGAAAATATTTTGACTGCCATAAAGTAGATTTGTCTAAGGGTAAATAAGAGGATGTATGGCAACACTTTTTTTCATCGACTATAATTCCTTTATATTTTAGGAAATGATTTAATGATATATTGCTTTAATCTAAAAGCTAACGGCCGTTAATGAAAAATAATTAAACTTTAGGTACTTTTATAAAATTTAAATAATTATTTTTGCGACTTCTTAAAATTAAAATTATTACATAATATATTATGGTAAAGGATTTATTCGAAAGAATTCAAAACAATAAAGGGCCATTAGGAAAATGGGCTTCACAAGCTGAAGGTTATTTTGTGTTTCCTAAATTAGAAGGAGAACTAGGGCCAAGAATGAAGTTTCATGGAAAGGATATTTTGAATTGGAGTATAAATGATTATTTAGGTCTTGCTAATCACCCAGAAGTTCGTAAAGCTGATGCTGATGCCGCTTTAGAGTATGGAGCAGCTTATCCTATGGGTGCTCGTATGATGAGTGGTCACACATCTTATCACGAGCAATTAGAAAATGAATTAGCAGCATTCGTCAAAAAAGAGTCAGCTTATTTATTGAATTTTGGATACCAAGGAATCATGTCTTGTATTGATGCTTTAGTAACTAAAAACGACATCATTGTATATGATGTTGATGCTCATGCCTGTATCATTGATGGTGTTCGTTTGCACATGGGAAAACGTTTTACATATAAGCATAACGATCTTGAAAGTATGGAAAAAAACCTGCAACGTGCTACAAAAATGGCTACGGAAACAGGAGGAGGGATACTCTTTATTACAGAAGGTGTTTTTGGAATGCGTGGACAACAAGGTAAGTTAACTGAAATCGTTGCTTTGAAAGAAAAGTATAATTTCCGTTTATTAGTTGATGATGCTCACGGATTTGGAACTCTTGGTAAAACAGGAGCTGGGGCAGGAGAAGAGCAAGGATGTCAGGACGGAATAGATGTTTACTTTTCTACATTTGCAAAATCGATGGCTAGTATTGGTGCTTTTTTAGCCGCTGATAAAGATATAATTGATTACCTAAAATACAACTTGCGTTCACAAATGTTTGCAAAAGCTTTACCAATGATTCAAACTATTGGAGCATTGAAGAGATTGCAATTGTTAAGAGATAATCCAGGTTTAAAAGATAAACTTTGGGAAAATGTAGATGCATTACAAAGTGGATTAAGAGAAAAAGGGTTTAATATTGGTGATACAAACACTTGCGTAACGCCTGTTTATCTTGAAGGATCTATACCAGAGGCAATGATTATGGTAAATGATCTAAGAGAGAATTATAATATTTTCCTATCGATTGTTGTTTACCCAGTTATTCCTAAAGGAATTATTTTGCTTAGAATGATCCCTACTGCTTCTCATACATTATCTGATATTGATGAAACACTTACTGCTTTTGAAGCAATACGTGAAAAATTAATTGGAGGAACTTATAAAGAGATAGCCGCTAGAACTAAGGTAGACTTAGACGCATAGCTAAATTTTACTCTAAATATAAAAAACCATTTACATCCGTAAATGGTTTTTTTTTGTTTTTTATTAATTTGAAGCTCACGAATTAAAACTTAAAAATAGTATAATAATATAATATTTTCTACACATTCAAATTTAATTTCGCAATTCTATTTTAATTTTTTTTAAGAATAAGCCTTAAAAAGCAATTCGCTTTTTAAGGTATGATCCCTAGTTTAGGGTTTTGTAGTTCTTTAATTACAACTTTAATTTAAAAGTTTTCCTTCTACAAATGATTTTTGGATCAAAATTTTTCCAGATCGCATGTATGGCATGATTGTCTGCAAGTTCAGGTGTTCTAATGCAATTTTCAATTCCTTTCTCTGTAAAAGTAGTGTGGTATTCCTTAAAGATAATAGCATGCGCTCCTTTACTTTGATAATCAGGATGAACACCAATTAAGTAAAAACATACATCTTTACTGTTACTGCGAGCGTTTAATAGGTGATAAAACCCAAAAGGGAATAATTTACCATTTGCCTTTTGTAATGCTTTAGAAAAGCTTGGCATTACAATGGCAAAAGCTACTAAGTTATGCTCTTTGTCTTCAACAAATTTAATGTACTCAGGATTGATGAAACTAATATATTTTTTCTTGAAATACTCTTTTTGGATATCTGTAATAGGTACAAAAGAAGATAAACTCGCATAAGAGGCGTTAAATAGATCAAACATTTTATCTACATAAGGCAAAACATCTTTAGTTTTTTTAAAGTTCAACTCTTTTAAACTATACCGTCTTTTTATTAACTCTTGCGCTTTGTCAAAATGCTCTAATTTTACATTTTCGAAAGGAAATTTACTTTCGATATATTCTTTCTCGGTTACATAGCCTAATTTTTCAAAATGAGTAGCGTAATATGGATGATTGTACCAAGTAATCATTGTACCAAGTTGGTCGAAGCCTTCGGTTAATACTCCAACCTTATCAAGGTTAGAGAAGCCCATAGGACCTTCTACATATTCTAAATTATTTTTTCGTCCTAATTCATATACTTTCTCTAAAAGAGCTTTAGTCACTTCAATGTCATTGATCACATCAAACCAACCAAAACGGACTTTCCTTTTTTGTTGGTCATTAACTTCGCTCCAATTTACTATAGCTGTTATTCTACCAGCTATTTCATTGTTTTTATAGGCAATATAAAAGTAAGCTTCGGCATTTTCAAAGGCTGGATTTTTGGTTTTATCAAATGACTCTAATTCATCAGCAATAATAGGTGGTACCCAAAATTCATTGTTTTTATACAGCGAAAATGGAAATTTAATATATTCTGTTAGTTCCTTTTTAGTTTTTGCTTCTTTTATCGTAATCATTATATATTTTTAAGATGTATTTTGTTATTCGATTGCGTCTTTGCGTTTTTTGTCTCTCTTTTCAACTTTTTTTTCAGATTTAGATTTTTTTCTCCCGCCTTTATCTAAGCTCATTCTTACCTCCTTGTAGTTGGCATCATAGCGCCATGAAAAACCAATTCCTCCATAAAGCACAGTAGGAGTGTCTTTAAAGTTTCGGCTGATTGAAGCATCTATTTGCATGTCTTTACTCAATAAGAATGCGGCTCCACCACGAACTATAGCATCGCTATAAAAATCACTTTTGTACCCTTGGTTTTCAATAAATCCAGACCATTTTTCATTTATTCCTTTTGTTAGCGTTATAGCGTATCCATAACTAGGAAAGTCTGTAGTTATGTAATCAGCGATAATGTTAGTTACGAATACCCATGATCCATCGCCTAAATGGTTTTGAGTAATCAACATTACTTTTGGTGAAATATTTGCGTCCGTAGAAAAGGAATAAGGATTGTTTTTCATGGTAAAATTTGCTCCAGCATAAATTGAAACAGCAGGCACTAATTGTCGCCAATTAAATTTTTGGTTGGCCTTCCAACTGTATATGTTAATCTTCTTTTCATAATTTTTAAAGGGATCGTAAATCAAATATTTTGCACCTAAAACGGTTTGCTTTAGTCCAGCTTTTGTGGTAGTGCTAAAGTCGGTGATGTAGTCCGCATTTTGATATTGTATATTACCTACAAGCTCCAAGCGTTCCATAAAAGCACCATATCGCAAAGTTAAATCGGCACCAAAGCCTTTTGCATCATAGCCCAGTAATGAATGATTTTCATGTATTGCAAATAATCCCGTTTCTACTTGAATTACTGATTTTCCCACAGCAAACGCTGACATTGTTACTCCTGGTCTATTGGAATTTATTTGATCTGTATGTTGTGCGTTGCTTAAACTAGTAAACATAACAAGTACACAAATGGATATAAAATTTAATTTTGACATATATTTTATTTCAGTTTAAAAGGTTTTGCACATATCAAATGTACTATAATTTATCATTTATTTAAGAATCATATTTTAATTTTGTCCTTAAGATTCGAGTTTGATTTCTTAATTTTGTTCAAAATTATTTGATTATGGAAACAGCTTCATTTACTGGTATTGTTAAAACTATCTTTTACATTCTGATGTTTTACTACGTTTTTAAATTTTTAGCAAAATTGTTTTTGCCATTACTTGTAAAGAAAGTGGTTCAAAAAGCGGGAGAAAATTTTCAGCAGCAGCAATATGCACAAAATAATTCTTGGGAAAAGACAAATACAAAAGACGAGATAATTTATACTACGGCTAACACTAAGAATCCAAAAGAAACGAAAAAAGTGGGAGATTACGTTGATTACGAAGAAATAGATTAATTTTGGCACTAGAAGTAACACGTTTTATAAATTAAAAGTTAGCAATTGAAAATAATAAATAAGTTTTATCCGCATATTTTAGCCGTTCTAGGTTTTGTTGTTGTTTCATTAATTTATTTTTATCCTGTACTACAAGGGAAACAAATTTTTCAGTCCGATATCGCCCAATATACAGGGATGGCTAAGGAACAAAATGATTTTAGAGCTACTGATCATGTTGAGCCTTACTGGACTAACAGTGCTTTTGGAGGGATGCCAACGTATCAGCTTGGGGCTAAATATCCGTATGATTTTATTGGTGGCTTAGATGATGTTTTACGTTTTTTACCACGTCCTGCGGATTATTTATTTTTATATTTTTTAGGCTTTTATGGATTATTACTAGTATTAAAAGTTGATCCTTTAAAGGCTTTCTTTGGAGCAGTAGCTTTTGGTTTTTCAACTTATCTTATTATAATTTTAGGCGTTGGACACAATGCTAAAGCACATGCGATAGCTTATATGCCCATGGTAATTGCTGGTTTTGTTTTGGTTTATAGAAATAAATATGTACTTGGAGGTTTGCTAACGATGTTTGCGACCGCATTAGAAATCAATGCGAATCACTTTCAGATGACCTATTATTTGTTGATCTTCTTGTTGATTCTATCCGTATACTTTACAATTATAGCGATCAAGTCTAAAGTATATAAATCTTTATTAACCTCTTTTGGCGTTTTAGCTATTGCAGGTGTTTTTGCAATTGGCGCAAATGCAACTAACCTTTTAGCAACAGCAGAATATGCAAATTTTAGCACTAGAGGTAAAAGCGAGTTAACCTTTAATCCTGATGGTTCTAAAAGTACCACTAGTACTGCAATGACTAGAGACTACATTACTGAATATAGCTATGGAATTGCAGAAAGTCTCAATTTAATTGCTCCACGACTTTTTGGAGGATCTAATCGAGAGGCAGTAGGAACTGATAGTAGTATGTATAAATTTATGGTAGGACAAGGCGTGCCTGAGGGTCAGGCAGCAGATTTTGCGTCAGGTTTACCTACTTATTGGGGTGACCAACCTATAGTGGCAGCTCCTGCTTATATTGGAGCCGTAGTATTCTTTTTAGCGGTATTGGGATTGTTTGTCGATGATCGAAAAATCAAGTACGTATTCTTATCTGGAGCCTTCGTTTCCTTAGTGCTATCTTGGGGTAAAAACTTCCCTGTCTTAACAGATTTTTTTATTGACTATGTTCCGATGTATAATAAATTTAGAGCGGTTTCTTCAATTCAAGTTATTCTCGAACTTTGTTTCCCTGTATTAGCAATTATGGGTTTGCAATCTTTTTTTAAGACAGAAAAAGAATTACAATGGAAATCGTTATGGCAGCCCGCTGCAGCTTCATTAGGGCTTATAGTATTGTTGTTCTTGAGTAAAAGCATGTTTGATTTTGATGGTCCTAATGATAATTATTACACGGAGAGTTATGGCCCTGGATTTGTAGATGCTCTTAAAGCAGATAGAAAAAGTTTATATAGTGCTGACTTGTTACGATCTGGTTTTTTTATCTTAATTGTTGCTGGAGTATTATGGCTTTTTATTAAAAATAAATTAGCTCAAAAAACGGCGATAATTTTGGTAGGTTTATTAATGATCTCCGATCTGTTTTTTGTAGATAAAAATTATGTTTCATCAAAAGACTTTGTGAGTAGTAGAGAGGTAGAAGTACCTTTTGTAGAAACAGAAGCTGATGGTTTAATATTGCAAGACACAACGCAATATCGAGTGTTTGAAGTGAACGGTAACTTTTCTAGTGCACGTGCATCCTATTTTCATAAATCGATAGGAGGTTATCATGCAGCCAAACCACGACGCGTTCAGCAATTATTTGACTATCAAATTGCAAAGAATAACCTAGAAGTACTAAACATGTTAAATGTAAAATATGTTATTCAGACCGATAAGGAAGGTAAAGAGTTTCCAACTATTAATCCTGATGCAAATGGTAATGCTTGGTTCGTAAACGATGTCAAAATTGTTAATAAGGCCAATGACGAAATGAAATTATTGGATCGCATCGACACTAAAAAAGCAGCTATTTTTAATATTCACCTATACGGCGACAAATTCAAAAATGCGCGTTTAAAAAGAAATTTAGATACATCAGGGACCATTTTCATAACAGTATATAAACCTAATTATATCAAATACAGTTCCGATAGTAAGAAAGAAGGTTTGGCTGTTTTTTCTGAAATTTATTATGAGAACGGATGGAACGCTTATGTTGATGGAGAGAAAACATCACATTTTCCGGTAGACTATGTTTTGAGAGCTATGATGGTGCCGGCAGGTAAGCATACTATTGAGTTTAAGTTTGAACCCGAGGTGATTCAAACAGGAAGTATCATCACGATTATTAGCGGTCTAGGAATGTTGTTGCTTTTAGCGGGAGGTATTTATTTTGAAAGAAAAAATAAAGTGAATTAATTTTGATTTGGACTAATACCAAGTTCTTTAGAGAAATGTTTACATATTTCTCAACCCTAAAAATTATCCTGATTGAAAGCTGAAAACAAAAAAGTCTTAATTATTACCTATTATTGGCCACCAGCTGGAGGTCCGGGTGTGCAACGTTGGCTCAAATTCGCAAAATACTTACCTGAATACGGCATTCAACCCATTGTTTATATTCCTGAGAACCCAACATATCCTATCGTGGATGTAAACTTGGTAAAAGAAGTATCTGATAAAGTAATAGTATTAAAACGTCCGATTTTTGAGCCCTATCAATTAGCGTCTTTTTTGTCTAAAAACAAAACAAAAAAGATGAATTCCGGGATTATTCCAAATAAGAAAAAGCAACAATTTTTAGACAAGGTACTACTTTGGATTCGTGGAAATTTGTTTATTCCTGATGCCCGCTGTTTTTGGGTAAAGCCCTCGATATCATATTTAGAAAAATATATAGTTGACAATAAAATTGATACTATTATAACCTCAGGCCCACCACATAGCTTACATCTTATTGGCTTGGGGTTAAAAAAGAAATTAGATTTAAAGTGGTTTGCTGATTTTCGCGATCCTTGGACCACCATTGGTTATCATAAAACGTTGCGATTGTCGCGTTTTGCTGCAAAAAAACATAAGAAATTAGAGCATCAGGTTTTGAACACCGCTGACAACATTATCGTAACTAGTGCGACAACAAAAACCGAATTTCAAGCTCTTACCACAAAACCTATTTCGGTTATTACAAATGGTTATGATGTCGAAAGTGTTGATGCACAAGCTTTAGATGTTAAATTCAGCTTGGCACATATAGGATCGTTTTTGTCTGATCGAAATCCGCTTGCTCTTTGGGAAAGTTTAGCAGAACTTATTAATGAGCTTCCAAGTTTTAAAAGCGATTTAGAAATAAAATTGATCGGAGCAGTTAGTCAAGAAGTTTTGGATACTATTAATCGTTTTGAGCTAGTAGCATATACTAATAATATGGGTTATGTTTCGCATGCTGAGGCAATTGCTCATCAAAGAAAGTCTCAAGTGCTTTTATTGATTGAAATTGATTCTGTGGATACTAAAAGTATCATTCCAGGAAAATTGTTTGAGTATATGGTATCTAATAGGCCTATAATAGGTATTGGTCCAAAAGATTCTGATTTTGCTGAAATAATAAAGACCACAAATACAGGAGTGTTTTTTGAATATGAAGAAAAGGAGCGGTTAAAAAGTGTAATTTTGACATTTTATAATCAATTTTTGAATGGTACATTACAATCTAATGGCTTAGGATTACAAAAATATTCAAGAAAAAATTTAACCAAGGAATTAGTTGATCTACTAATAAAATAGAATAAAAATAATAGTAAGCTTAAAATGGGAATAGTATTAAATCAATCTTTAAAGAATACAATAATTACTTATGTTGGTTTTGGGATTGGTGCAATAAATACAATTTTTTTATATCCTTACTTTCTTGGAGCTACATATTATGCTTTAACTAATTATATATTATCTGCAAGTAGTATTGTGATGCCCTTACTTGCTTTTGGGATGCAAAACACTTTGGTCAAATTCTATTCGCAATGTAAAACTGAAGAGGAAGAAGATCGCTTTTTATCCCTTTCTGTTTTTTTTCCATTAGTATTATCAGTCCCTCTTTTATTGCTCGGATGGTTGTTTTTTGATGAGATAGCTGCTTATTTATCAAAAGAAAATCCTATTGTAAAAGATTATTTATGGCTCATTCCTTTTACGGGCTTGTGCATGGCTTATTTTGAAATATTTTATGCTTGGGCGCGCGTTCACATGCATTCAGTTTTTGGTAATTTTATAAAGGAAGTAGGCTTACGTGCGTTTTCATTACTTGCTTTGGTGGGTATTTACTATGATTTGATTACTATTATTCAGTTTGTTTATGTTACTGCAGCAATCTACTTTTTAGGGTTGATAGTAACCATGCTTTATGCATTTTATCTTAAAAAGCCTCGTTTTCAACTAGAACTTCCACACAACTTTAAAGATATTATTGTCTATACCTTTTTTATAATTTTATCCGGTAGTGTAGCCACCCTATTACTTGATATTGATAAGATAATGCTTAATCAATACATTAAAATAGAGAATATAGCGTATTACTCGATTGCGACCTATATTGCTTTAGTTATTTCAGTACCTAGTAGAGCGATGCACCAAATTGTATATCCTATTACTGCTAAGTTAATGCATGAGGACAAGCAAGAGGAATTAAATGATTTGTACAAAAAGACATCAATCAATCTTCAAATTGTTGGTGGTTTTGTGATGTTGTGCATCTTTGTTAATATCACTCAATTGTATGATATGATTCCTAAGGAGTATGGCGGAGGTGTTTGGGTTGTTTTTATGATTGGGTTGTCAAAGTATTTTGACCTCATTTTAGGAAATAATAATGCCATCATTTTTAATACTAAATATTATCGTGCAGTATTGTTTTTAGGAGTAATATTGGTTTTTTTGACGGTTGTTTTAAATATGATATTTATTCCGCTTTATGGGATATTAGGATCTGCTTTTGCAACCTTACTTTCCATTACTTTATATAGCTTAGCTAAATTAATGTTTGTGGTAAAGCGTTTGCATTTATTTCCTTTTACGATGCAAACTATTTATTCTATAGTTCTTACGTTTGCTTTATTCCTCGTATTTTATTTTTGGGAGTTCCCATTTAATCCTATAATTGCAATTGGGCTAAAGTCCATATTGGTTGCCTTAACCTATGTTTATCTGAACTATAAGTTTGTATTGTCCTCTCAGATTAATCAAGCTATTGATGATTTGCTAGTAAAAATTAAACGCAATTAAGATTTACACGTACTTTATTCTATCTTAAAAATCACTAATTCTGGGTATTGACTTCCCTAATACGTAGTAGTATCTTCGTGCTATAAAATTAACTAATTTTTTACGATTCTAAAACGCTATGAAAAGTGAACAGTTTATTAATGAGGACGATTGGAATAATTACCTATCAGTTTTGTCTTTAAAACTAAAAAATGGTTTTATTATAGAAGAGAAAAATGATAAATTACCATTCACTGTTTTATCTAAGAAAAACAAAAAACTGAACTATAATCGCAATTTGTTACTTTGTTGTATCACTTTTGGTTTATGGTTATTTGCTTGGTTTTATTTGCTATTAAGGGCAAGCAAAAAGAAGAAAATATTAATAGCTATTGACGAGGATGGAAAAACGTTTGTAGAAAGTTGCTACTAATTATTTTTAATGTAAAGTACTATCTCGGTAGGGAGATAAAATATACGGCCTACCAAAAATAATTTGAACCTAGTTTTTTGAAGAAAGCAGAAAAATAGCATCTATTTTTCTGCTTCTTTTTTTATAGTACAGCTTTTAAGTATGCTCCTGTAATTGATTTTTTATTTTTAGCGATTTCTTCTGGAGTTCCTACTGCTAGTAATTGTCCGCCATTTTCTCCTCCCTCCGGCCCTAAGTCAATAATCCAATCCCCACACTTTATTAAATCAAGATTATGCTCTATTACCAAGATAGAGTGTCCTTTCTCAATTAATGCATCAAATGAAGCCAATAGTTTTTTAATGTCATGAAAATGTAAACCCGTGGTAGGTTCATCAAACACAAAAAGTGCTTTATCCTTAGTAGCGCCTTTCACTAAGAAAGAGGCAAGTTTAATACGTTGTGCTTCTCCACCAGATAAGGTAGAAGAAGACTGTCCCAATTGTACATATCCTAAACCAACATCTTGTAACGGTTTTAGTTTTTGGGTTATTTTGGCTTGTTTATTAGTTTCAAAAAAAGATACTGCGTCATCAATCGTCATTGTAAGGACGTCATGTATGCTTTTGTCGTGAAAGGTAACCTCTAATACTTCTTTTTTAAATCGTTTCCCATGGCAAGTTTCGCAAGGCAATTGTACATCTGCCATGAAAACCATCTCTACGTTAATAGAACCCTCTCCTTTGCATGTTTCGCAGCGGCCACCATCAACATTAAAAGAAAAGTGCTTGGCTTGGTATCCTCTTATTTGCGATAATTTTTCTTTGGAAAATAAGTCTCTTATATCGTCGTAGGCTTTTATATAAGTAACTGGGTTTGAACGTGAGCTACGCCCAATAGGATTTTGATCTACATACTCAATATGTTTTATTTGCGAATAAGATCCTGATATTTCAGTAAACTGACCTGCTTTTTCTCCAACGTTCTCAAGCTTTTTTTGCATGGCAGGAAAAAGAATTTTCTTTATAAGCGTACTCTTCCCACTACCAGATACTCCGGTGATTACAGTTAAAACATCCAGCGGGAAAAGAACATCTATATTTTGAAGGTTGTTTTCTCGAGCTCCTTTTATTTCAACAAAGTTCTTATACTTTCTGCGTTTTTTAGGTACAGCGATTTTTTCTTCGCCATTAAGGTATTTTGCAGTTAGTGAATCACATTTTAAAATTTCTTCGTAAGTGCCTTGAGCAACTAAATTACCACCAAAAGTTCCTGCTTCTGGTCCAATATCGATAATCATGTCTGCAGCTTTCATAATATCCTCATCATGTTCAACTACGATTACCGTATTTCCTAAGTCACGAAGAGATAACAATACTTTGATTAAACGTTCCGTATCCTTAGGGTGCAAACCAATACTGGGTTCATCAAGGATGTACATCGATCCTACTAAACTACTCCCTAAAGAGGTTGCTAAATTAATACGTTGCGATTCACCTCCAGACAAGGATGCAGAATTCCTATTTAAAGTCAAGTAGTCCAAACCAACCTCAGTCAAGAAGGATAACCGGTTGTTTATTTCAACTAATAAACGTTTTGCGATTTGATTTTCATATTCGTCTAATTCTAAATTCTTAAAAAAAGTAACTAGATGTTTAATAGGTAAATCGACAAGTTCTGAAACTGTTTTTGAATTTATTTTCACATACGATGCTTCTACTCGTAAACGTTTTCCTTTGCAAGAATGGCATTTTGTTTTACCGCGATAACGAGAAAGCATAACTCGGTTTTGTATTTTATAATTTTTTTCTTCAAGTTCCTTAAAAAAGTCATTTAATCCTTGAAAGTAGCTGTTTCCTGTCCAAATGAGTTCTTTTTGAGTATCAGATAGCTCATAGAATGGTTTGTGAATAGGGAAGTCAAACTTGTAAGCATTATTTACTAATTCGTCTCTAAACCACCCCATGCTGTCGCCTCGCCACGGAAAAATTGCATTTTCATATATTGATAAGGTAGTGTTGGGGATCACAAGTTCGCTGTCAATACCAATGATATTACCATAACCTTCACAAACGGGGCAGGCTCCATAAGGATTGTTAAAACTAAACAAATGAACATTGGGTTCTAAAAAAGCAATACCATCTAATTCAAAATTATTAGAATATTCAAATCGTTTTACTGAATTCAATTCTTGCAAGTAACAAATACCTTTTCCTTCATAAAATGCGGTTTGTACTGCATCAGCTAGTCTATTGTAAAACTCCTCCTCTTCTTTAACAACAATTCGATCGATGATTAATGTTGTTTTTTTAGGATCTAGTTTGTGCTGTTCAATTTCATCTAAACGAATCATTTTGTCTCCCACAAGAATCCTTGAAAAACCTTGTTGTAATAATACTTTTAGCTTGTCTTCGAACTTGCGCCCTTTCTCTAAGTGAATAGGAGCAAGTAAAAGCCATTTGCTTTCTAATTCTAAATTTTTTACATCAGCGACAACATCAGTAACGGTGTTTTTCTTTACTTCTTTTCCTGAAATCGGAGAAAACGTTCTTCCAACTCGGGCGAATAGAAGTTTCATATAATCATAAATCTCTGTAGAAGTTCCTACAGTTGATCTCGCGTTAGTCGTATTTACTTTTTGCTCAATAGCAATGGCAGGAGCTATACCTTTAATGTATTCTACTTTGGGTTTGTCTAAACGACCAAGAAATTGTCGAGCATACGAGGATAGGCTTTCTACATAACGACGTTGACCCTCTGCATAGAGCGTATCAAACGCTAAACTCGATTTTCCTGAGCCCGAAAGTCCAGTTATTACTACAAGTTTATTTCTTGGAATAACAACATCAACATTCTTTAAATTGTGGACTTGAGCCCCTTTTATAATTATATTTTTTTTTGGATCTATTTTTGAAAAGTCGCTTTGCATAAAAAATAATGGATTTTTACAAAAGTAATCATTTTTGAGCAGAGAAGTAAGGATGAACAAATCATAAAACTGTTAAGGTGAAGCTTTTTAATTTGAAAAACGTATCACTCCTTTAGACATAGTATTCTTTATTATTATTTTTTCGCTACACAATTTAAGCTTAAATTTGTGGGAGGAACCACTTTTAAACAGCTCAACTTGAAAGCAAAATTAATCGTACTATTTTTTATTTTTTTTGTTAACGGTTTTTCACAAGATTTACCACCGATAGTTAACTATACGCCAATTACCTACGGTGCTGGTAATCAGAATTGGATGATTGGACAAGATCAAAATCAGTTTCTCTACTTTGCAAATAACGACGGTTTATTGGAATTCAATGGCTCCTACTGGAAGTTGTATCCCTCACCCAATGAAACAATCCTTCGTTCTGTAAAAGTTATTGGTGACCGGATCTATACTGGAAGCTACATGGAGTTTGGATACTGGAATCGTAAAAGCAACGGCTTATTACAGTATCATTCTTTGAGTAATGCGATACGTTCTACTTTATTAGATGATGAACAGTTTTGGAATATTATTGCTTATGATAGTTGGATTGTTTTTCAGTCCTTAAACAGAATTTACATTTACGATACAAAAAAAAGAACTTTTAAAATTATAACGCCTTCGGCACCTATTGTGAAATCATTCATTACCAGCAATGGTATCTACTATCAAGTAATTAATCAAGGATTGTATGAGATAGAAGGGGGTAGGAGTAAACTAGTATCTGCACATCCGGTTTTGCGAAAAAGTCATATCGTTAATATGTTTTTTAGAGACGAAGGTTTAATAATTTCTACCCAAACAGCCGGGTTTTACCAGATAAACGGTCCAACGTTATCTAAATTTAATACTGAAATTGATTCGGAATTAGAAGACGGGAGTGTATATAGTTGTGAAGCACTATCAAATGACCACTACGCTGTAGGAACGGTTTCCAATGGTATCTACGTTTTAACCAAAGAGGGAAAGAAAAAATATCATATAACCCAACGTAAAGGTTTAAGCAATAATACTGCTTTGTCCTTATTCGAAGATTTTGAGAAAAATCTATGGGTTGGACTCGATAATGGAATCACTTGTATTAATATGCAATCTCCTATTCAAAGTTTTGTTGATAATTCGGGAGATTTAGGAACGGTATATACTTCTAAACTATTTGAAGGTAATTTGTATGTTGGAACTAATCAAGGTTTGTTCTACAAAAAGTACAAGAGTAACGAGCCATTTCAGTTCATTAAAGGCACAAAGGGTCAAGTTTGGTCTATTTTTAGCTATGATGGTATTCTTTTTTGTGGTCACGATAAAGGAACCTTTGTTATCGCAAAAGGACTTGCAGTGAATATTTTCTCTGATTCTGGTACTTGGAAATTTACTTCGGTGCCAGGTAACAGCAACTTACTTCTGCAGGGGAATTATTATGGTATTTCAGTCCTCGAAAAAGTAGGTAATCAATGGCGGTTTAGAAATAAAATTAAGGGATTTGATTATTCATCTAAGTATTTAGAAATAACTAATAATTCTGAGATTTTTGTAAGTCATGAATACAAAGGCGTATTTAGGATTTTGGTAGATAAATTATTGCGATCTACCATAAAATATAGTACCTATAAAAATCCTACTAAAGGGAAAAATGCAAGTCTTGTCAAATTTAATAATTCAATTTACTATGCCTTTAAAGGAGGTGTTTTTAAATTGAACGAAAAGTCAAAGCTTTTTGAAAAAGATGTTGTACTAAGTTCCGTTTTCGAAAAAGATCAATACACATCAGGTAAAATGATTGTTGATGACTCCAATAAAATATGGTTATTTTCAAAAAACTATATTAACTATTATTCAGCAACTAAATTTAGTGATCAGCTCAAAAAAAACAGTATTCCTATTCCCGTATCTCTGACTAATTCTATGCTAGGGTATGAAAATATTACGCAATTATCGCCATTTACTTATTTTTTTGGTACTACTGATGGGTATTATTTAATGAATATCAATGATTTAGTATTCAAGAATTATAAGGTTTTAATCAATAGTGTAACTTCCAATTTCTTGGATGGGGAAAGTAGTAGTAATGCCATAAATGAAAAAGGGAGCTTTAACTATCAAGAAAATAATATAAATATATTTTACAGTGTGCCAGAATACAATAAGTATATCACAGTCGAATATCAATATATTTTGGAAGGTTTTCAAAATCAGTGGACAGATTGGAATAGCAAGGCATCAGTAAGTTTTAAAAATTTACCATCAGGCGATTACGTTTTTAGAGTAAAAGCCAAGTTTGCTAATTCTAATCTAGATAGCAACGCAGTTTATGAATTTTCAATTCTTAAGCCATGGTATTTTACTACTTTGGCCATGGTAATTTATTTTGTGATAGCGGTATTTCTAATCCGATTTGGTCATGGTTATTATAACAGATATTATCAAAGACAAAAAGAAAAGCTTATTGAAGAAAATAATTTGCTACTTGAAATTAAAGAGTTAGAAAATGAGCAGCAGATGATGCGAATGAGAAACGAACAGCTATCTCAAGATGTTGATACGATTAATAAAGAGCTTGCTGCTTCGACGATGAGTTTACATGGTAAGAATGAATTGCTAGAGTTCATTAAAGCCGATTTGAAAAAGACTAATGCCGATGATAACCGAAGTATCAAAACAGTAATAAGCACAATCAATAAAAACATAACTGGTAAAGATTCTTGGACTATTTTTAAAGAAGCTTTTGAAAATACGGATAAAGAGTTTTTTAAGAAAATAAAGAGTCTTCACCCTACGTTAACCTCTAATGATTTACGTTTATGTGCCTACCTCAGATTAAATTTAACTTCAAAAGAAATTGCTCCGCTTCTAAATATTTCAGTACGTAGTGTAGAAATAAAAAGATACCGATTGAGGAAAAAAATGGAATTATCGCATGAACAAGGACTTACAGAATACATTTTAGCTGTATAGTTACACCTAAAATCAGCTTTAAAAACTATACATTACCACAACATTAACGTTATTGTTGTGGTTTTCTCTTTTAATTAAGTAGTCATAACTACTGATTAAGTTGTGATTTATACTGATTCTTTAAGGTATCTTTAATAATTATAATTTTTTTTTGCATTGTATGTTTTTTGTTGAGGTTATTTTTAAGTTATATTCATTTGTCTCTTTTAAATTTACAATTCACTAAAAACAAAATTATGAAGACAAACTATCTATTGATTCTGTTCCTATTTCTTTCCTCTTTGAGTTTCGCGCAAGGAGTAGAGGTAGGAGGAGTTGTTAAAGAAACAGGTTCTGGTTTACCTATACCAGGAGTAAATATTCAAGTTAAAAATGGAACTGCTAATACAGCGTCAGATATTGATGGTCGTTTTTCTTTGAAAAACGTTTCAACTGGGGCTACGTTGGTGTTTTCTTATATAGGTTATAAAAATCTTGAATATAAAGTAGTATCTGCAAATAGTTCATTGTCTATTGTTTTGATTGAGGATTCAAAATTGCTAGATGAAGTAGTTGTGATTGGATATGGTAGTCAAAAAAAGAAAGAAGTTACCGGTGCTGTTTCTATCGTAGATAGCAAAACATTAGAAGTTTTAAAGCCTGTTAGAATCGAGCAAGCTTTACAAGGAACTGTCTCAGGTGTCAATGTAACATCGCAGTCAGGTTCTCCTGGAGCAGCTCTTGATATTCGTATTAGAGGAATAGCAACTAATGGTGATGCAAAACCACTGACTATTATAGACGGATATATTGGCGAGTTGGGATTACTAAATCCTAATGACGTCGAAACTATTACCGTTTTGAAAGATGCACAAGCTGCCATTTATGGTTCGGCTGCTGCAAATGGAGTGATCTTAGTAACTACCAAAACAGGTAAAAAGAACTCTAAGGGCAAAATTGCATATAATTCGTATGTTGGTTTTCAAGAAACTTCTCGCACTTTACCAACGTTAAATGCAACTGAATACGCTTTACTATTAAATGAAAGCTACGCTAATAGCGGTAGCGCTATTCCTTATCCAAATGTAAGTGGATTAGGGAAAGGAACAAACTGGCAGGATCAAACCTTAAGTACAGGTGTTCCAATTATTAGTCATGATCTAACTTTTTCAGGAGGTTCAGATAAAATAACCTATTCTGTTAGTGGTTCTCACCTTGATCAAGAAGGTATTGTAGGGAAAGCAAAATCAGGGTTTTTAAGAAATACAGCAAGAGTATCATTAGGTGCTGACGTTACTGATAAATTAAAGTTAAAAACAAATGTTATCTACACCTATTTTGATAGAAAGACTTTACCAGAAAATGGTAATGCATCGGTACTATTAAATGCGGTAAATGCTCCTTCTAATATTGCTCCGTATGATACAGCAGGTAATTTTACGCAATTTCCTGGAGGTTCATTAGGAAATGAAATGATCAATCCATTAGCTCAAATTGCAAATACTTATAATGAATTTAACTTCAAGCAAATAAGTGGGAATTTTGGACTTGATTACAAGTTTACGTCCGCCTTTGTCTTAAGTAGCTCGATTGGTTTTAAAACAGCAAATAGTGAGGGAAAATCTTTTTCTCCCTTACTTGATTACGGTAGTGGTAAAGTATTTAATACTACAAGAAGCTCTGTTTCTCAAAATGCTGTAAACGATAATAATTATTCGTTTGACTTATTCGGAACCTATACTAAAACTGTTGCAGAAAACCACAAATTTGTTGGTGTTATTGGTAACACAATTTTCAAAGAATACGGAAATGGTTTATTTGCTACAGGTTTTGATGTACCAAACAATTCATGGGACTTTGCTGATATAGCATTGGCAAATGGAGCGCCTGCAGTAGGAACGATACCTGTAGGATCGTATGTATATGATGAAAGAAGACTTTCCTATTTTGGAAGATTGCAATACGATTATAAAGGTAAATATTTATTATCGGGAATGATCCGTCGTGACGGTTCTACTAAATTTGGTCCAGGTAATAAATTTGGTTATTTTCCATCAGTTACTGCTGGTTGGATTATATCTGATGAAGGATTTTTTGGAGAATCATCTGTTGTGAATTTCTTGAAATTAAGAGGTAGTTATGGTATTGTTGGTAATGATGCTATTCCTAATAACGGATACATCTCACAATTAACTGGCGAAGCTACTTATGTATTTGATGGAACACTAGTAAACGGCAGAGCAAGTGGTCAAATTCCAAATCCAAATCTTAAATGGGAAGAGGCTAAGAAATTTGATATTGGTTTAGATATGAATTTGTTCAACAATAAGCTAACACTAGTTGTCGATTATTTTATCGATACTCGTACTGATTTATTAATTCCAGGCATTCCAGTTTCAGGTATATCAGGAGGACAAGCTCCTGGTGCATCTAATCCAACTATAAATGCAGGAACTGTTAGAAATGAAGGTATCGAGTTTTCAGCTAATTTCAGTAACAAGTTTTCTGAAGATTTTAATATGACATTGGGGTACAATGTTACATTATTGCGAAACGAAGTGACACAAATGGGAACTCCTTTTATCGAGGGTGGATCATTTGGAATAGGGCAATTAGCCCCATCTAGAATGCAAGTAGGCCATTCGATAGGATATTTTTATGGTTTGAAAACCGATGGTGTTTTTCAGAATCAACAAGAAGTAAATGATGCTCCATCTCAATTAGCGTTGGGTGTAGCTGCATCTCCAGGAGATATTAGATTCGTCGATGTAAATGAAGATGGAAAAATTGACTTTGATGACAGAACAGATATTGGAGATCCAATTCCTACCGCCACTATGGGTTTTAATATGCAGTTTAATTATAAAGCTCTAGATTTCTCTATGTACACGTTTGCCTCTTTAGGAAACAATATGGTTCGTAATTACGAAAGTATTGCTCCCGATGCTAATAGGTTGAATTATGTTTTAGGAAGATGGACGGGAGAAGGAACTAGTACTAGTGTACCGCGTGTAACTACAGCCGCTACTAGCAATAAATTGTTTTCGGATTATTTTGTTGAAGATGCATCTTATGTAAGAATTCAAAATATTCAATTAGGATATACTTTAAACCCAAGGTATATTGAAAAAATGGGAATTAGTAAAGTACGCCTTTATGCGGGAGTGAATAACCTTTACACTTTTACAAAGTACAAAGGTTTTGACCCAGGTGCTTCTAATGGAGCTCCAATTGGTGGAGGAATTGATTATGGTTTCTACCCTATTCCAAGAACATATATGTTAGGTCTAAACATTAATTTTTAATTCAAACAAAAATGAAAAAATATTTATTAATTACCCTATTGATGATTACGGTATTTTCTACTGTGATGATTTCTTGTAGTGACGATTTCATTGATCGTCCAGTTGAATATTCGATTGATTCAGAAAATTATTTTAACTCAAAATCAGATTATGATAGTGCTTTAATTGCAGCTTACGACATGTTGCATTCTACTTTTATTAATGTCCTAATGGGAGAAATTGCTTCTGACAATACGTTTGCTGGTGGTAATAGCCCAACGGATGTGCCCGGTTACCAACAAATTGATCAAATGACGCATAGTCCTGTAAACGCTAATTTGAAGCAGCTTTGGGATTGGATGTTTGCAGGAGTTCAAAGAGCTAATTATATTTTGGAGTTCAAAGATAAAACTGATTTTCAAGGAAAAAACCAAATAATTGCCGAAGCACGTTTTCTACGAGCTTATTATCACTTTGAATTAGTGAAATGGTTTGGTGGAATCCCAATTAAAGGTGATGTTCGTTTCACTCCAGGAGACGAAAAATCGATTCCTCGCTCTTCAATAGCTGAGGTTTACACTTCAATTCAAAATGATTTAATTTACGCTTCTGCAAATTTATCTCCAATTGCTTCTCAAAAGGGTAGAGCAACAAGTGGTGCAGCTCTAGCTCTGTTAGGGAAAGCCTATTTATACGATAAAAAATATGATTTAGCGGCTGCGACTTTTGATAAATTAATCGCAACGGGTAACTACCGTTTAGTAACAACGGCTAATTTGACACCACAACAAATTAGCAGTGGATTAACTCCTTTTGGAAGTATTTTTGAAGACGCTGGTGAAAACGGACCTGAGTCTGTTTTTGAAGTACAATATACTGATGTTGAAGGAGCTAGTTATGGCGCTTTACAAGCAAGTGAAGGGAATGTAGCTGTTGGTTTTGCAGGTCCTTTTGGATATGTAGGTCCTACCTTTGCAGATGGGAATAACTTTAACTTGCCTACGCCTAAAATTGTTAGTGCTTTCGAAGCAGGAGATTCTAGAAAAGCAGTAACTATATTAGATATGGTAGCTTGGATTGCTCAAAATCCAGGGACAAGTTACACGAAACAAAATCAAGATACTGGTTTTTTTAACAGAAAGTATATACCTAGAACAAGAAGGCCAGAAGCAGCGGGTGATGTAAAATTAACTAGCCCAAACAACTACAGAGCGATTCGCTATGCAGATGTACTATTGATGGCTGCTGAGGCACACAATAAAACTACAGCGGTTAATGACGCTTTAGCACGAAGATATTTGAATGAAGTTAGAGCGAGAGCTTTTGGAGATAATGATCACAATATTACAGCTTCAGGAGCTGCTTTAGCTGATTTTATCCAAGCTGAAAGACGAGTTGAATTAGCAGGTGAAGGTTTCCGTTTCTTTGACTTAGTTCGAACTGGAAAAGCATTGCAAGAAATTCCAAATTTTAAGGCTAACAGAAACGAGTTATTCCCAATTCCTATCGAAGAAATTCAATTCGCAGCTGGAAATTGGACTCAAAACCCTGGATATTAATATAACCATACTATTATGAAAAATATAAAATATATAGCAATCCTTCTATTTGTAGCAGTTCTATCTAGCTGCTCAGCAGAGAATGATTTACTTGATGTAGATGCTTTAGGAGCGCCTACGAATATATCTGCCTTAACAACTGTTACGCAAGATAATACTGGTAATGTTACTTTCTTGCCTAGAGGTGAGGGAGTTTCTCAATATGAAATTACTTTTGGTGATGGTACTGCTGCTCCTGCTTTCGTTAGTCCGGGAAGCACAGTTACACATAAATATAAAGAAGGTGTGTATCAATCAAAAATTGTTGCAACTACTTTAAACGGTAAAAAAACAGAGAGTACTCAAGTGGTTACTGTTTCATTTTTAGCGCCTATTAATTTTGTTCCTACAATTACAATTGGAAGCAATCTTTCTATTGAAGTTAGTGCAAAAGCAGATTTGGAAACATTTTTTCAAGTTTATTATGGTGATGTGGTAAATGAAGTTCCTGTAGACTTCATGGAAGGTGAAGTGAAAACACATACCTATGCTATACCGGGAACATACCAAGTTCGAATAGTGGCTTTGAGTGGTGGTGCTGCTACAGTGCAAAGTACTCAAAGTGTAGTTATCACAAATTTGTTTGCTGCTCCAGTACCAACGATACCAGCAGCTAATGTTATTTCACTTTTTAGCGATAGCTATACAAATGTTACTGTTGATACATGGAGAACATCATGGTCACAAGCTGATTTAGCTGATATTGATATTACTGGAAATAACGCTAAAAAATATAGCAATTTGAATTTTGTTGGTATCGAAGCTACCACAACTCCTATCAATGCTTCAACAATGACATTTTTCCATGCCGATATTTGGTCATCAAATTTGACTGAGTTCAAGGTGAAATTAGTAGATTTCGGTGCAGACGGTAGTTTTGGCGGAGGAGATGACAAAGAACATGAAATAACTATTTCTAATCCTGAGAAAGAGGAGTGGGTAAGTTTAGATATTCCTTTAAGCAGTTTTACAGGCTTAACAACGCGCTCACATATTGCACAAATCATATTTGTAGGAGCACCATCAGGAGCTACAACAGTGTATGTCGATAATGTTTTCTTTTATAATCTAGCGGGATCAGTAACAGCGGCACCTGTTCCGACATTGGCGGCGTCAAGAGTTATTTCCATGTTTAGTGATAGCTATACAAACGTTCCTGTAGATACTTGGAGAACGTCTTGGTCTAGTGCAGTTCTGACAGATGTTACTATTAGCGGAAATGCTACTAAAAAATATAGTGCTCTGGATTTTGTTGGTATAGAAACAGTAACAAATCAAATTAACGCCACTACTATGACGCATTTTCACCTTGATGTATGGTCAGCTGACTTTACACAATTTAAGGTAAAATTAGTCGATTTTGGTCCTGATGGAAATTTTGGTGGTGGAGATGATGCAGAGCATGAAATAACGATACCATCACCAGCAAAAGGTTCTTGGGTAAGTTTAGATTTACCGCTTAGTTCATTTACAGGTTTAACTACAAGAGCTCACATGTCCCAATTTATATTAGTAGGAGCACCTGCAGGAAATAACACCGTTTATGTTGATAACGTATATTTTCACAATTAAATAGACGGCTTGATCAAGCATTTATGAAAAGCTGTTTTCTAATATATAGCATGACTTAATTTAAAAAAAAATACAGTAAAAATGAAAAAGATAATAATAAAAATAGTGTCTGTTTTTGCCCTTCTTTTGATGGTCAATTGTCAGGATGATAATTTGAGTTTTGGTACTTTAGGTGCCCCGATGAACTTAAGTGTTTCAGTTGAAATAACGGGTAAAACAGCTGCTCTACCTAACGGAGATGGTTCAGGTATTGTTAAATTCACTAGTACAGCTAATGATGCTATTTCGTATAAATACATTTACGGTGATGGCGTTACTGAAAATTCACCTGGAGGAATTGCAGAGCATGGTTTTACAACCGTTGGGGTAAATACGTATACAGTAACAGTGGTTGCTTATGGTAAGGGTGGTATTGCTACAAACCAAACCATTAATGTTACTGTATTTAGCGATTTTAGTGACGAAAAATCTACGCAGTTGCTTACAGGTGGTAGTGCAACAGGTAAAAAATGGTATATAGCCGCATCTGAAAAAGGACACCTTGGTGTTGGTCAAAATGATGGTGATGCTACTAAAAATTATTTCGCAAATTACTATCAAGCAGATCCTTTTGAAAAAGCTACTTCTTGTTTCTATGATGGGGATTATACATTTTCATTAGTTAATGATAGAATAGAATACAAACAAGATAACAAAGGAAATACATTTTTTCACAACTCTTATAAAAGTGTTGGTGGCGGAGTAAATGGCGGAGATGATGCTTGTTTACCATACAGCACAACAGGAACAAAAATTGTTGCATTAAGCCCTTCTACATCTGTGGTTTCTAAAAATCCTGCAGAAACAAGAATTACTACAGGAACAATAATGAATTTTTCTGATGGAGGTTTTATGGGTTATTATGCGGGAGCGACACAATTTGAAATTTTATCTATCACAGATAATAGAATGGTAGTGCGCTTAGTGCAAGCTAACAATGTTGCATTGGCGTGGTATTTAGTTTTTACTACAACTCGTCCCACTCAAGCTGCCACTGCAACAGACTATACTGTTTTAAAATTCTCAGATGAGTTTAACGTAGATGGAGCACCAGACGCAACTAAATGGAGTTATGATCTTGGAACTGGTGATAATGGTTGGGGAAACAGTGAATCTCAAAGTTATACAAATGCTGCCGATAACGTAATTGTTTCAGGTGGGAACTTAAAAATAACAGCCAAAAAAGTGGGTTCAAGCTACACTTCAGCAAGGTTAAAAACCGAGGATAAATATGAATTTACCTATGGTAAAGTAGAGGTTAGAGCAAAGCTAACAACTGGGGCTGGTACTTGGCCCGCAATATGGATGTTAGGTGAGAATTATGCAACTAATGCATGGCCAAATTGCGGAGAGATTGATATAATGGAATACAAAGGTAGTCAACCAACAACTATTTATGGTTCGTTACACTATCCTGGTAACTTTGGAGGGAATGCTAACACTGCTACAACTACAATAGCTAATGCTGCATCTCAGTTCCATATATACAAAACAATATGGAGTCCAGCATCAGTAAAAATCTATGTAGATGATGTTTTGTTTCATACCGTAGCAAATACAGCTTCTTTGCCTTTCAATAAAGATTTCTTTCTTATACTAAATGTGGCAATAGGAGGAACTTTTGGAGGAGCTATTGATCCAGCTTTTACACAATCGTCGATGGAGATTGATTATGTTAGAGTGTATCAATAATTATAATAGAATATTAATGTTTTTTTTAAAGGTCGGAATTCATTTCGACCTTTAAAATTTAAGTAAATAGATGAAGATGAAATTTATAAAACCTATCTCTTTCTTTGTTGCAACTTTGGTTGTAATTAGTTGTAGTCAAAAAATTGTTCAGCCTCGAGTTGCATTTGCACAAAAGACCTCTTTAGAAACCCGTGTAGATTCAGTAATGAAACTAATGACATTAGAAGAGAAAATTGGACAACTTAATCAATACAATGGTTTTTGGGAAATTACAGGACCATCACCTAAAGAGGGACAAGCGGCGAAAAAGTATGATGATCTAAAAAAAGGATTAGTCGGATCGATGCTTAACGTCAAAGGAGTTAAGGACGTAAAGGCGCTACAGAAGATCGCTGTTGAAGAAACACGTTTGGGAATTCCATTACTTTTTGGATTTGATGTAATCCATGGCTATAAAACAATTAGCCCTATTCCGCTAGCCGAAGCAGCTAGTTGGGATCTTGTTGCTATTAAAAAGTCTGCAGAAATAGCTGCTGAGGAAGCTGCTGCTGTTGGTTTAAATTGGACATTTGCTCCCATGGTCGATGTGGCTCGAGACGCGAGATGGGGTCGAGTTATGGAAGGCTCTGGTGAGGATCCATATTTAGGAAGTTTAATTGCTGTAGCGCGTGTGCAAGGATTTCAAGGCACCGATTTGAAAGCCAGAAATACTATTTTGGCCTGCGCTAAGCATTTTGCTGGATATGCTTTCGCTGAATCGGGACGAGACTATAATACGGTTGATGTGGGAGAGTCTACGTTACAAAATATCATTTTTCCTCCTTTTAGAGCAGCTGCTGATGCGGGTGTACGTACCTTTATGAACTCGTTTAATGAATTAAACGGAATCCCGGCAACAGGTAATTCTTATTTGCAGCGACAAATATTAAAAGGAGATTGGGGATTTGATGGCTTCGTAGTTTCTGATTGGGGTTCAATTAATGAAATGATTGCTCATGGTTATGCTAAGGATAGTAAACAGGCTGCAGAGATTGCCATCAATGCGGGCTCAGATATGGATATGGAATCGAGTGCGTATGTAGAGCATTTGGCGACATTGGTAAAGGAAGGAAAAGTAAAAGAAGCGACTATTGATGATGCAGCAAGACGTATTTTAAGAGTGAAATTTGAACTTGGTCTTTTTGATAATCCCTATTTATATTGTGATGAAAATTATGAAAGGGAGACAGTAGGTAAGGCGGCTTTTCAGGAAGGCGTTTTAGATATAGCCAAAAAATCAATTGTTCTTCTAAAGAATGAAAAAGAATTACTTCCATTAAAAAAATCTGGTCAAAAAATCGTTGTGATAGGAGCCCTAGCTAATGATAAAACAAGCCCTCTAGGAAGCTGGAGAATTGCCGCTGATGACAATTCAGCAGTTTCACTTTTAGAAGGTTTAAAAAAATACGAAGGAAACCAAATCACCTATGTTAAAGGGGCTGATGTAGCTGTTGGTAGAACTGAGTTTGTATGGGAAACTAAAATCAATATGACAGATAAAAGTGGCTTTGCAGAAGCGATCACTGCCGCAAAAGGCGCTGATGTTATAATTATGTCTTTAGGAGAACATGGTTTACAATCTGGAGAAGGTAGAAGTAGAACCGAAATTGGTTTACCTGGAGTGCAGCAAGAATTGTTAGAAGCAGTTTATAACGTTAATAAAAATGTGGTTTTAGTTTTAAATAACGGCCGACCATTAACTATCCCTTGGGCTGCAGACAATATTCCAGCCATAATTGAAGGATGGCAATTAGGAACACAAAGCGGAAATGCTATTGCCCAAGTTTTATATGGAGATTATAATCCAAGTGGGAAATTACCAATGACTTTTCCAAGAAATGTAGGTCAATTACCGCTCTACTACAATTATAAAAATACTGGACGACCGGTAATGAATGAACCAGAAAGTGTTTTCTGGTCTCATTATATTGACGAAAAAAATACGCCCGTTTATCCTTTTGGTTATGGATTAAGCTATACAAAATTTGAGTACTCTAATCTTAAACTAAGTAGTAACACGTTTAACGCTGAAAGTGAAATTGAAGTTTCAGTGAACGTGAAAAATATTGGAAAATATTCTGGAAAAGAGGTGGTTCAACTTTATATTAGAGATTTAATAGCATCTGTTACTCGCCCTGTAAAAGAGTTGAAGGGCTTTGAAATGATCGAATTACAACCTAACGAAGAGAAAGAGGTTGTGTTTAAAATTAATAAAAAAACAATAGAATTTTTCACTGCTAATGGTAAGTGGGAATCGGAAGATGGTGATTTTAAAGTATTCATAGGAAGTAGTTCTGCTGATACACTCGAAAAAGATTTTACGTACCTTAATAACTAAATAATGAAGAGATATTTAATTTTTTTAATGGTAAGCTCCGCCCTTATAGCGCAACCAAAAGGTAAAAAACTGGTTTGGGAAGAACAGTTCAACCATAAGGATCTAAACGAAAATAATTGGAATTTTGAAGAAGGTGATGGTTGTCCTAATTGTGGTTGGGGTAACAATGAACCACAGCTGTATACTAAAGATAATCACCATTTAGTTGACGGAAATCTAATCATAACTGCAAAAAACAATAATGGTAAGTATACGTCTACTAGAATTAATACTAAAGGCAAACAAGAGTTTACTTATGGCTACATTGAAGCGAGAGCTAAAATTCCAGTAGGGCAGGGAATGTGGCCTGCCTTTTGGATGCTAGGATCTAATATAGATCAAGTTGGGTGGCCAAAATGTGGTGAGATTGATATTCTTGAGTATGTTGGTAAAGAACCTAATATTATATTTACGTCGTTGCATACACAAGATAGCCATGGAAATACGATCAATACAAAAAAGACAACAATTGAAAATATAGAACAGGGATTTCATATCTACGCTATAAATTGGACTAAAGATAAAATTGACTTTTTTGTAGATCATAAATTAGTCTATACTTTTAATCCTGCCGTGAAAAATGCGAGTACATGGCCATATGATAAGCCTTTTTTTATTTTACTTAATGTAGCTGTTGGTGGCAATTTTGGTGGACCAGAAATCAATGACGCAATATTTCCTCAAGAATTCATTATTGATTACATCAAAGTTTATCAGTAAGATTTGTATAAATAGGTTGTGTTTTTTTAAATTGGGAGTTATATCTTTCAATTTCAGTAAGTGAGATCGAATCATAATCAGTTTTAAGATGAAAAATATTTTTTGCAACGAAAATTTGTGAAAAATATTTTTTTATTTCTGTTAAATCTTGTTTAAAATAAATATTTTATTAAATTTGATTATTGTAAAATAAAAAAAAATTAAATTAGCCTATAGTAAAAAACTACTTTTTAGAAAATTACCCCATTTACGTTAAACTAAAAAGTATTACTATGATAGCTAATATACAAACACCAGATGCTTTATTGGTTCAAGATTATATAGCAGGTAATGAAGAATCATTATCCGTTTTAATCAAAAGGCATGAATCCAGAATTTATGGTTTCATCTATTCAAAAATTGCCGATAGAGACATATCCAACGATATATTTCAAGATACTTTTATAAAAGTAATAAAAACCCTTAAATCTAAATCGTACAACGAAGAAGGTAAATTTTTACCTTGGGTGATGCGCATTGCGCACAATCTAATTATCGATCATTTTAGAAAAAACAAAAAGATGCCTCTATTTCGTGAAACCGAAGAGTTCTCTATTTTCTCTATTATGTCTGATGATTCACCAACGATCGAAAACAAAATCATATCTGATCAAGTAGAAGTTGATATTAAAAGACTTATTGAGGAACTTCCTGCTGATCAAAAGGAAGTTTTAGTAATGAGAATGTATCAGGATATGAGTTTTAAGGAAATCTCTGAAATAACAGGTGTTAGTATTAATACTTCATTAGGTCGAATGCGCTACGCATTAATGAATTTAAGAAAAGTTATTGACAAACATCAAATTGTTTTAACCAACTAATACTATTTTCAAATAAGTTGCGTTCTTAGTAGAAAGAAAACTATTTGAACATGGCAAAAATTTACTCAAAAAATGCATTGTCTCCTAAGTCAATGAAACCTAAAAAAGAAGTTGTTTCTTTTTTATTAAATTATTCTAAAGCGTTAAGCATTATTAAAACAGATCGAGTTAGTTTTGAAATAATTGCGAATTAGTTTAACTGAACTTCCCTAAAATTGTATTCTAGGGAAGTTTATTTTTTAACTGCGGTTGTAATCACTGATTTACGACCGATAGTTTTGGTAATAATATCTTTCTCCAAGTCCCAGCCACGAGCAGGAGAGTATTCACGACCGTACCAAATAATTTGAAGGTGCAAGTCATTCCAAATTTCCTCCGGAAAAAGACGCTTGGCATCCTTTTCTGTTTGTACCACATTTTTACCGTTAGTCAAATTCCATCGATACATTAGGCGGTGAATATGCGTATCAACAGGAAACGCTGGGACACCAAAAGCTTGCGACATTACTACGCTAGCAGTTTTATGCCCCACAGCAGGCAATTCCTCAAGGAATTCAAAACTTTGAGGTACTTTACCATCATGTTTATCAATTAAAATATGGGACAATCCATGAATGCCTTTTGATTTCATTGGTGATAATCCGCAAGGACGAATAATTTCCTTTATTTCTTCAACCGTCATTTTAATCATATCGTACGGATTATCAGCCTTCGCAAATAGTAGAGGTGTAATCTGGTTTACGCGCACATCAGTGCATTGGGCTGATAGTAAAACAGCAATCAGCAGTGTATATGGGTCTTTGTGGTCTAACGGAATTGGAATAGTAGGATATAATTCTTTTAACGTATTTATAACAAACGTTACCCGTTCTTGCTTAGTCATTTTTGTAATTTTATATCCCGTAAAAATACTATAATTTTTATCATGCGCCTAATCCAGCTGTCTGTTGCAAGTCCTCCTTAAAAAACTTTTTTTCTAAAGTCAAAAAAGGAGCTTCCTAGGGTCGCTCTTTTTTAACAAGAAAAAAATAGTTTTTCACGTCCGGGCTTTTCTCGACCATCTGGGGCTGGAAATAGTTACTAAATCATAAATCAATTGTAATAAACCATATTCCAAAATATACCACTATGACAACATTAAAAAAAGGAGATCAAGCTCCATCATTCTCAGCCTTAGATCAAGACGGTAACTCACATAATTTCGCTGATTATAAAGGAAAAAAACTAGTAGTTTTCTTTTACCCAAAGGCAAGTACGCCAGGCTGTACTGCCGAGGCTTGTGATTTAAGAGATAATTTTGAGCGTTTTGAAGCTAATAATTATGCTCTATTAGGTGTAAGTGCAGATGCTGCTGCAAAACAAGCTAAATTTAAAGAAAAGTATAATTTCCCATTTCCTTTACTTGCTGATGAAGATAGATCAGTAATCGAAGCCTTTGGTGTTTGGGGACCTAAAAAGTTTATGGGTAAGGAATATGACGGAATTCACAGAACGACTTTTGTCATAGACGAAAATGGAATCATTGATGAGGTGATCGAAAAAGTAAAAACTAAAGAGCATGCAGCTCAAATATTAAAATAATTGGCAAACTTTGCTATAAAAAAAGTTCTAAATTATCTTTAGAACTTTTTTTATGACTTGTATTATTGATGATACTTTACATTTTTACAAAGATTCCTTTCGTACTCATTTTATATCGAACCGTTTCTGCAGTAGTATCTTTTACTGTTTTTTCTCCCACGATATCTCCGTCATTATTATAGTTTAAGCCATCAATCGCTATTTTTTTAATCGTAATGACACCATCTTTCGTAATCGTAAATTCACGGTAATATTCCGTTTCAAATGTGAATCTACAATCTACTAATAGCGCATCGGTTTGCTTGCCTTCTAAATAACTATTTAGTTGCATATTTACTACCTTCAAGTCATTTTCACCATAGGAATGGTAAGCTATTAGTTTATAGTCTACACCATCAAAATCAAAACTAAAGGGTGTGTAGTATTTGAAATCTTCTGTCTTATCAAATTCAAAATCATTCTCACGAATAGGGTAGCTAAGTTCTAAATCAGTAAAGGACTCGGGATTTTTTAGATTAATCAGTTCATACTCGCTCAACTCAGTATTAAAATTTAAATGTGGCTCAAACGACTTGGAACTATAAATAATAGTATTGACTTGAGTAGAGGTTGCAGTTGGTAATACAGTCGTCTTACTATCTTCTTTTTTACAAGAGCAAATAATTAGTATTAAGATAAAAAAGATAAATTTCTTCATTGCTTTATTTCTTTAAAGTCAGGTTCGTAGTTTTGCACATGCAGATGATGGTGATGGTTTGTAGTCTTGTGTGTTATATGATGCAAGTGTTTGGTCGTTTTTTTTACGGTGTAGGTCCAGCCTAACATTTTTTTCCAACCAAATTTGTATAGAGCGTCATTCCATTTGTTTTGTCGCGAATAATCAAGAGAATCGGGCGCTTTGCTAATATTTAAACTAGTTCCAGGCCCACATTCTAAAGTTTTGTCTGATCTAAGATACTTAAAATCTCCATTATTGCCATTAATGTGGCTTCGACTTGGTTTTGAGGAACCATCTTTATGGCTAAAGCCATTACAACTAATATCGAGGTAATTAACTTCAAGCATTGCTCCAAAAAAACTTGCTAGCGTTTGCTCATTAACAAATGATCTACGAGAATCAATATTAAAATGATATTGATAGTTGTTTTGTTTGAAATATTTAGGTACAACCTCTAAATTGATCAAATTCACATACTCATCTTCACTACCTCTAAAGGTCTTAGTTTTATGAATTTTATAACTGCCTAAATTTATAGTTTTTCCTTCTTTAGCTACGTATTCGTACTTGTACTTATTTTCATTTCCTGCGGCAACTACTTTAGGAATATGTTTTTCGATACGGCCATTAAAAAAAATACGATAAGTGATGATATCAATTTTTTGAGTTGCCTTAATTTCCCTAAGTTCCTTAAAAGAGTTGCTTATATTTTCATTATGAATTGTATCTCTTGTAGGCTCGACCAGAACAAATTTCTGATCTTTCTTTAGAAGTAGTTTATTAAGTATTTCTTTATTTTTATAAATTTGGGTAGAAGAAGCTATTTTGGTTTTGTTTGATACTAATTTAGTTTTATTTGTTAAAATTAATTCTGAATTATTACTTACTATTTTGTCTGTTTTTGCGATGTTAAAAAACAGACTTACAGCGCCTAAAATATGCCAAATCATAAGTGTACTGGATCTCTATTATATTACTTTATATTTGTCCTTTTGATCAATTGATCGCTTTTAATTGTTTGTTTGGGTCATAACCAAAAAGGTAATGTTCCTTGATTATCTCAGCAATACCTATAGGTAACATTTGTTCCCATCCTGGTTTACCCTCATTGATCATCTTTAAAACTTCGCGAGAAAACACTTCTAAAGTTTCCCTGTCATAATCAGTTATGTCCGTAACCTTTCCATTAAATTTAAAGAATTTATATAATTCTTTCATTCTTGGGTGTACTTTTAGATTTTCAGAAGTAATGATTTCTCCATTTTCATCTAACATTGGATACAAGAAAACTTTCATATCCCTAAAGAATAATTTCCCGAAAGCTTCAAGAATTCCTCCACTCAAATGACGGTAATACTTTTCGTCAAAAATATCAACTAGGTTATTTACACCCATGGCTAACCCCATTCTGGCTTTTGTATAATTAGAGAAGTACTCCACTACTTTATAATATTCTTGAAAATTCGATATCATTACCGTCTGCCCTAAAGAACAAAGCAATTCAGCTCTGTCCATAAAGTCGCGTTCGTCAATTTCACCATCTGATCTTAAATTCGAAAGAGTAATCTCAAAAACAACGAGTGTATTCTCTTTTTCGACCTTACTTTCTTGCAAGAACATTTCAAGTGACTTTTTATACATATCCATATTCACCTTAGTAACAGGACGAAAACTTCCCCTTAATGCAAGAATGTTTTTTTTGTATAAAATAGCAGCTGGTAGAATGTTTTTTCCGTTAGGATCAAACATCACGGCATCAGTCATTCCGTTTTTTACTAATTGCAAACTCATCAATCGATTGTCTACATCTGCAAAACGTGGGCCTGAGAAATTGATAGTATCAATTTCAAGTTGGTCCTTATCTAAGTGATCGTATAAATAACGTAATAATCGTTTAGGATCATTGTATTTATAATAAGCTCCATAAATTAAGTTCACTCCTAGGATACCCAAAGTTTCTTGCTGTAATCGGGCGTCAGTTTCCTTAAAACGGATATGTAGTATAATTTCGTTGTAATCTTCGTCTGGCTCAATTTGATAACGAATACCAACCCAACCATGTCCTTTAAATTGTTTTGCAAAGTCGATCGTCGCTACCGTATTAGCATAACTAAAAAACATTTTATTAGGATGTTTTTCTCTGCTTAAACGTTTTTCGATCAACTGACCTTCCATAGTAATCATTTTCTTCAAACGACTTTCAGTCACATATCTACCGTCTTCTTCAATCCCATAAATAGAATCACTAAAGTCTTTGTCGTATGCTGACATCGCTTTTGCAATGGTACCAGATGAACCACCTGATCTAAAAAAATGCCTCACCGTTTCTTGTCCAGCGCCAATTTCAGCAAATGTTCCGTATATATTATCATTTAGATTGATACGGAGTGCTTTATCTTTGATCGAAGGTATTTGATTGATGACTTTGTCACCTTTTAATTTTATTTCAGTATCCATTTTTCTTTAAATATGGGTAATATGTTACAAAGTTAATTAAATAGGTTTCTAATGAAAGAGAATTAATCCTATTTTTGTAAAAAAAATAAATTGTAGTGAAGGTATATTTTTTAGGTACTGGTACATCTCAAGGTATTCCTATAATTGGGAGTAAGCATCCGGTTTGTTTGAGCACGAATTTTAAGGATAAAAGGCTTCGTGTTTCCATAATGATTTCATGGGACAACTATACTTTTGTTGTGGATTGTGGTCCTGATTTTAGACAGCAAATGTTAGCCTCTAAATGCGAGAAAGTAGATGGGATTATTTTTACTCATGAGCATGCTGATCATACTGCAGGTATTGATGATATTCGTCCGTTTAATTTTAGACAAGGAGAAATTCCCGTATATGCACATTCAAGGGTGATTGATAATTTAAAAAAACGTTTTGATTATGTTTTTGAAACCATCAACAAGTATCCTGGAGCACCATCTGTAAAAACAATTGAGGTTGTCAATAATGTTCCGTTTGAAATAGGGAGCAAAATCGCAATTCCCATTAATGTAATGCACGGTGATCTTCAGGTTTTTGGTTATCGAGTTGATAATTTTGCTTACTTAACAGATGTTAAAACAATTGATTCTGCAGAAATTAAGAAACTAATGGGATTAGATGTTTTGGTTATTAATGCCCTTAGAGAAGAACCGCACAATACCCACTTTAATCTTGAGGAGGCATTAGAATTTATTGCATTAGTAAAGCCAAAAAAAGCTTATTTAACGCATATAAGTCACCTGTTAGGATTTCACGAAGAGGTACAGAAACAACTACCGCCGAATGTTTTCCTTGCCTATGATAATTTAGAAATTTCTTTATAAAACAACAACAATGAAAAAATCGTTTTTCCTGTATGCCTTTATTTTAGTAGCCCTTATGAATGTTTTTACTTATATGTTTTTAAGTAAAGAAGTAGAATTTGAGCAAAAAAGATTCGAAAAAACTACAAAAAGGTTAAAAGACAGTTTAACCTCTATTACTGCAAAACTAAATGATGCCAATTATTTTTCCTTGGAGAAGAATGAAAATGCTCAAAATTATTTTGAAACGGCAAACAGTCAAAAAGTAATTCAATATGAAAAATTGATTCCGTTTGTTACTGAAAAACTGTTAGACCTAAATGCCAACCCAAAGGGGAATCCTTTCGTAGGACAAGATCAGATAGGTGCCAACAAATTTATTATCAATAAGGTCAAAGTTTTAAACCACCGATGGATCATTGCTGATTTTAGTGATGGTGAATATTGGGGTGAAGTTTTGTTAAAGTATTTTGTCAATGATGATCAAACAATCACATTTGAAACCAACCAATCCCTATTGTATCAAAAATAAAAGAAAGGTTCCAAATTATTTTGGAACCTTTTTTTTTACTGATTTGCTAACCAATTTTTAAAGTCATAAAAAACTTGAGGGGATATACCGTGACCTATGGGGTATTCTTTGTACTCTGATTTAATTCCTATTTGTTCTAAAATGGGTTGTGTTTTCTTAGCCCAACCAATAGGAATGACTTGATCTACAGTACCGTGTGAAGTGAAGATTTTAAGATTTGAAAAATCATTATTTTGATATCCTTCCTTCAAGATGTCTTCATTTAGATAGCCGCTTAAACCAATCACCTTTTGAACTTTTTGCGGATAGGATAGCGCTACAGCAAGACTTAAAATTGAACCTTGACTAAAACCTAATAGGTTTATGTTTCCTGCATCAATTGGATATGTTGCTATTAACTCATCTATAAACGCTACAATTGCATCTCTTGATTGAATAGCTTGATTATTGTCAGAAAATTTATTTTGATTTGCGTCAAAGTTGATAGCATACCAAGCATAGCTGCCATATTGCAAGTCGTAAGGGGCTCTTGCAGAAACTACATAATAATTATCGGGTAATTCCTCTGCGAATGAAAATAAATCGGCTTCATTACTACCATACCCGTGTAGTAAAAGTAATAGCGGATTTTTATCTAATTTTATTTTAGGTTCTCTAATCTTGTATTCAAATGCTAAATTGCTCATGTAAGTTTTTTAAAGTAAAAATGTAGTTTATGGTTATCCAATACTAGAAAACCATCTTTGAAAGTATTTACCTAAAAGTGGCATTGGTTTTGTTGATCCATTAATGGCGCTAAAAATGCCGTAAGACCACAGTATCGATACGAAGATCCACATTGGTGCAGATATCATTAAGCTATCGAAATTACTAATTATTAATCCTAATGAAATAAAAGTGATTGTAATTCCTAGTCCTTGACGAATGTGAAAAGAAGCAAACTTATTTTTGTCATCAGCATTCATAGACATTGCTATAAATACTCCTATTCCTAATATATAACAGGTGATAGCTGCTGTTTTACCTTCGTCGATTGTTTTTTTGTCCATTTTTATGCTAAAGTTATTTTACCTTGATTAATTACACCATATACTTTTCCACTAGTTTTTTGACCTAAAAAAGCGGAGTTTTTAGATTTTGATAAAATGGATGCTTTGGTGAAAACACCACTGCCTTCCGGAGAAAACAATGTCATATTTACTCTACTGCCTTCCTGAATGATATCTCTTTCTATTTTAAAAACTTCTTTTCCCACTGTTAATTTTTCGATTATTTTGTCAAGGGGTAAAATCGTCATCAAAACTCCAAAAGCACTTTCTAACCCGATGGTTCCATTTTTGGCCATATCAAACTCCATTTTTTTATGTTCGATATCTATTGGGTTATGATCTGATGTTATCATGTCTATTGTGTCATCAAGAATACCTTCCAATAATGCTTGCCTGTCAACTTCTGTTCGTAAGGGAGGAGCCACTTTAAAGCGAGTGTCAAAACCTTCTAATTTTTCATCTGTAAGCGCAAGATGGTGTACAGATACGCTGCAAGAAACACTTAAACCTTTTGCTTTAGCCTCTTTTATTAAGGCTACGCTTTTAGCAGTCGAGATAGTTGGAATATGTAATTTTCCTCCGGTGTACTCTAATAAAAATAAATTTCGAGCAATTTGTAATTCTTCAGCAAGATTAGGGATTCCTTTAAGACCTAATCCAGTAGAAACAATTCCTTCATTTGCTACACCATTCCCTCTTATTTTTTCATCTTGCGGAAAAGTAATAACAAGACTATCAAAATCTTGAACATACTGTAAGGCTATTTTTAAGAGGTTCGCATTAGCTATGCTTTTATTATAATCACCAAAGGCTATTGCTCCCGCTTTAGTCATATCGAATAATTCTGCCATATCATGCCCTGCAGCTTCCTTTGTCAATGTGCCAATTGGGTACAGTTGAGTTGCAAAGCCCAGAGACTTATTTAGGACAAAATTTACTTGCGATTGATTATCAATAACGGGGAAGGAGTTAGGCTGCAAGGCTATAGCGCTAAACCCGCTTTTAGCCGCAACTAGTAAACCATTGGCAATAGTTTCTCTGTCTTCAAAACCTGGTTCGCCTAGCGAAACGCTGCTATCAAACCAACCTTCGGAAACATGAAGGTTTTCTAGTGTTATTTCTTCTATTTTCTCTTCATTGGTAATCGATGCAGCTATTTTTTTTATCAAACCATTTGCAATAAGAATATCAACGGTTTTATTGTGAAAAAGACTTTGAGAACTTATTACTTTCGCGCTTCGGAGGATTATATTCATAGGATAGCTACTATTTATTTTATAAATTTTATGATTGCCATTTCTGCAAGTAACAACAACAACGCAAAGGTAACAAACCATTTCCAAAGTTGATTGTCTGATCGCTCGCTTTGTAAGTCATCGAAAACAGTTTTTACAGAGTCGATTGATTTGTAGTCAGACCAGTTTTCATTATTGGCTTCGGCCAAATTACTTTCTGTTCTACTAGTATTGAAACTAATATTGTCTATCCACTGTTGCTTGTTATAAATTTCAAAATTACCCGGCTCAGCAGGATAATCACCAAAAGTTAATTTGACTCTATTATTCATGATCTGCTGAATGGGAATAAATTGTTCTATTTTGTTTCTCACTTCTAAAATAGCATCCTTGCTAAGTTGTACATCAACAATATGTGGAATGCTTGAACCTATGGTAACTGAACTTATACCGTTTTTTCCATCATTCAATCCCATTTTATAAAAAGTAGGTACAATGAGTGGAGACTTTTGGAAATTAGAGTTAGTAAGATTCAACGGTGCGGCAAAAACGTACACATTACTACCAAAAGCAGTTAATGATGTTAAAAAATCTGATTGGTCGTCGTAATACAACGCAGCAGGATTTTTCGTTTTAATGGTAAAAGAGCCATATGTCGAAGGGTATTGGAAATTACTTATCTTATTTTCAAATACTGACGCATACAAAGGATGACTAAAGTTTATTTTAGATACTAATTTGTCTACAGTTTCAAATCTACCCATTTGAATTGAACCAAAATTATTCAAAAAGCTAGTAAGATTTGATGTGTTAGCTGACAAAGAGGGTATTAAAACCAGGTTACCACCCTTTTCTACAACTGATTTTAATGTAGTTTGCAATGCTTGCGGTAAAATCTCTAACTCGTTTAAAACTATCACATCTTGTTTTTCTAAAATGTTGTAGTCTAAATTAGAAATGGTGGTACTCGTGTAATTAAATTCGTCATTTGTATAAATGCGACTCAAAAAACGATTAGCCTCCGCATTGCCAATAGCTAGTACATTTATTTTTTTTATTTTTGAAATGCTAAAATATAAATTGTTGTCATAGGCCAAGCCATTATCGGTTATCGAAATGTATCCATGAAAAACTTGTTTGGGAATAGTGAATTCTAAACTTTTTTTTGCTCCTTCTACTGTTGCTATGGTTTTAGCAATAAGTTTATTATTGTTGTATATGGCTACTGGTACTGGTTTTACATCATCACCATAGCTAGATAAATCAACACCTATTTCATAAAAGTCAGTTGTAGTTTCTATTATATAGACACTATCTACTGAAACGTTATTTTTTTGTTCCGCTTTAGGAATAATAAAATAGGCCTTATCATTTTTGCCAATAGTTTGAACTTGCTTTTTCTGTAACCCGACACCATCTGTGATGATAATAATATCTTTGTTATGAGCAGATTGGTGCGCATTGACCTTGGTGATTAAATTATCAAGTTGGAAAGAGATTGCACTATATTTAATATTCTGCAAAGCACTTTGAATTGATTTTATATCGGTATTCCAATAACCTTCAGTACTAGTAAGTAGCGAAAAACGAGTGTCCTCGGGCGTATCTTCTAGTAATTCTTGAACGGCACGGCGTAATATTTCTCCTTTTTGACCTTTGGCCTGCATACTATAAGAGTTATCTAAAATAATATACATTTCATTTGAACTAGAAACACTGTCTTTCGCCGGAAAAAAAGGTTGGGCAAACGCAATTATTATGCTTGTTAATAACAGCAAACGAGTGGACAGTAACAACCATTTTTTCAATGTTGCACTTTTTCGAGTTTGTACACTAAGTACTTTTAAGAATTGTACATTGGTGAAATACTCCTTTTTGAAACGGCGAAATTGAAATAAATGAACCAAAATAGGTACAATCAAAAGGAATAGAAAGTAAAGGATTTCGGGATATTTAAAATGCATTCGTTAGTTAGGTTGTCGTCACTGAATTTTATTCAATGAAGTTAATTTATTATTTCAGTCAAAAATACAAATTTGTAACAGTTGTTACTTCTCAATTTTCTATTATTTTGATACTACTTTTTTTGTACCAAACTTGATGCGTGTTTCAGTAGCAAATTTGGTAAAGAATTCAATTGGCTTCTTTTTATTATCTATCTTAGCTTGTATTAAATTATTATACATGAAAAAAATTGGGTTAACAATAGGAATCACCTTCTTACTCGTATCTGCGCAAGCACAAAAAACAAATTTCAATTTAATAGTAGGAACTTATACCAATAAGTGTGATAGCAGAGGAATCTATATTTACGATTTTGACTCAAAGAATGCGGATTTTGAATTTAAAAATGCTACCAATGATGTCGTTAATCCGAGCTATTTAACGGTTTCAAAAGAGAATAATTTTGTTTATTCCGTTAATGAAAACGGGAAAGAAAGTACAGTTAGTTCTTTTGCCTACTCACCTATATCAGGGTCCATAGATTTTATAAATAAAGAGACTTCGCAAGGTGCTGATCCCTGCTTTATCATTGACGACTCTAAAAATGTAATTGTTTCAAATTATTCGGGGGGCAATATCGCAGTTTTTGGAAAAAATAAAGATGGAAGTATTACATCCGCCAAACAAGTTGTTACTCATAAAGGGAGTAGTATTAATAAGAGACGACAAGAAAAGCCACATGCTCACATGGTTCACTTTTCACGTGATAAAAAATACGTTTTAGCAAATGATTTAGGAACTGATAAGATTTATATTTATAAATACAACCCTAATGCACAGGATAATGTTCTCGCTAGTTCAGATAGTGTTGCTGTTAAGCCAGGGAGTGGTCCAAGACATTTAACCTTCAGTAAAAATGGGAAGTATATTTATCTCCTTCAGGAATTAGATGGTGGTTTAATTGTTTTTGCTTACACTAAAGGTAAACTAGTTAAGATCCAAGAAACTTCAATACTTGCTCATGATTTTAAAGGAATTGTTGGCGCAGCAGATATTCACCTATCTCCTGATGGTTTATTTTTATATGCAACAAATAGGGGAGAGGCTAATACAATTTCTATTTTCAAAATTCTTAAAAATGGATTACTTGAGCAAATCGGTGTTGAAAGTACATTAGGTAAAGGTCCGAGAAATTTTGTGATTGATCCAACTGGAAACTTTTTATTGGTGGGCCATCAACATTCGAATGAAATAGTCATATTTAAACTAGATAAAGTTTCAGGAGGTTTAACAGATACAGGAAAACGAATTGAACTCTGTGCACCTGTTTGTTTAATATTCACGCCTAATAAGTAAACTTTTGCGCTTAAAAAAAACGCGATAAATTTTAATTTATCGCGTTTTTGCTTTTTTATTTATTCTTATCTTTTCTTTTCTTATCCCTAGTTTTTAGCATGTTTCTATTAACAGAACCATGTGTTTTTTTCTTGGTGACACCAGGTCCACCTAAATTTACTTTTTTATTCTTTTTAGACTTTTCATGGAACGCACCATCACCATCTAGTTTTTTCTTCTTCATTAAAAACTTAACAGCCTGCCTGTCTTTCTCAGGTTCTATAAGCTTATCTGAGACTTCTACCTCTGCTGGGAAAGCTTCTATTTCCAGTTCCATGTTCATTAACACTTCAACTTCAACCTTAGCTTCTTCTTCTCTAGGTGTAATAAAACTAACTGCAGTTCCAGTCGCATCGGCGCGTCCTGTTCTACCGATTCGGTGCATGTACAATTCTCCAACTTCAGGCATTTCAAAGTTAATAACGTGGGTAATGTTAGAGATGTCTAAACCCCTTGCCATAATATCTGTAGTAATCAACCCTCTAAGATTTCCTTCTTGAAAAGAAGCCATTGTACTCAATCGATAGTTTTGAGACTTGTTAGAATGTATAACTCCAAATTGATCTTCAAAATCTTCCTCAATGCGGTCATGTAGCATATCAGAGATTTTTTTATTATTCACAAAAACCAACACACGACTCATGTCCTCGTTCGTCTTTAGCAAATGTTTTAAAAGATTTACTTTGGTATTGAAATTTGGAACATTGTAAGTGATTTGCTTTATGTTTTCTAATGGTGTTCCTGATGCAGATAATGTTACTTCTTCAGGGTAATCAAAGTAATCATTTAATATAGCATCGACTTCATCTGTCATTGTTGCTGAGAAAAGAATATTTTGACGTCTTTTAGGCATCATAGCCAAAATTGATGTCAATTGGGTTCTAAAACCTAAGTTAAGCATTTCATCAAACTCATCTATAACAAGTTTTTGCATTTCTTCAAAACGAATAACATTGTCTAATGTCAAATCCATTATTCTTCCTGGCGTTCCTACTAGAATATCACAACCAGTATAGACTATTGTTTTTTGAGTATTGATATTTACTCCTCCAAAAATTCCTACCGTACGAACTGACATGTATTTGGTCAATTTTTCAACTTCTTCCACCACTTGAACAACTAGTTCACGTGTTGGGACAAGTATTACTAATTTAGGGGTGTGACCGGGAGTAAATTTATAAAGCTTTAATAGCGGCAATAAGTAAGCAAAAGTTTTTCCTGTTCCAGTTTGTGCAATACCCATCATATCTCTACCAGACATAATTACTGAAAATGATTTTTCCTGAATAGGAGTTGGAGTTGTAAATCCTAAATCATCAATTGCTTTTTGTACTGATTTGGGAAGATTAAATTGCTCGAAAGTAGCCATAAAACGTAAATTTTGTGCAAAGGTACGTTAAAATAGTTAAATCACTTAAATAGTACCTTGCTAACCTTCGTTTAACAACTAATATCAGAGCTAAAATCCTTCAAATACTCCCAGGCCAAACAATGCAAAATCATATTTTACAGGATCTTGGGGATCTAACTCCCTTAATTTTGAATCCAATTCAGCTAATGCTTTAGCGTCATTTTGCTTACGAGTTAATAAACCAAGTTTACGGGCGACATTTCCAGAGTGAACATCTAAGGGGCAGGAGAGTGCCGCAGGAGGAATACTATCCCAAATTCCTAAATCAACTCCTTTTTTATCATTCCTAACCATCCATCGGAGATACATGTTGATACGCTTGGCTGCTGAATTGTTTAAAGGATCGGATACATGTTTTTGAGTTCGCTGTAAATGCGGAACTTCAAAAAACATTTTTTTAAATTCTGATATGCTTCTTTGCATCGAATCTCGTTCTTGATTTTTTGCAAAAGCTGCTTCTAGTCCGCCGTGAACTTTATAAATGTGCTTGAGAGATTTGATAAACTGAACATAATCTACACCGTTAAAGGTTCGGTGCACAAAGTTGTCTAGTTGTTCCAGTTGAGTATCAGTATGTGACATGACAAAATCATAGGGAGCGTTTCCCATGAGGTCAATCATTTTTTTAGAGTTTCTTATAATCATCGTACGGTTTCCCCATGCTATTGTAGCGCTTAGAAATCCTGAGATTTCAACATCTTCTTTTTGAGTGAAAAGATGCGGAATTTGTACAGGATCACTTTCGATAAAATCTAAGGTATTGTATTGCTGTACTTTTTGATCTAAAAAATCTTTGAGTTCGGGTTGGGTCATCGTTAAAGGCTAAGTTTCTTTGGTTTTGTAGTAGTGTGTTCTGTACTTTATTTAGCCCAGATAGGAGCGGCATCCTTTTTTAGATTAGCCTTGTTTACGGAATCGGAAGTAGGTTAAATCTAAAAAAGATAAAGTGGATAGCTAGAAATAGCTACTAATTACTGACTAAACCATCGACCATTACCAGCTTTCTGTCGGCCATGTTTGCTAAGTCCTCGTTATGAGTCACGATAACAAAAGTTTGCCCCAACTCATCTCTCAATTTAAAAAAGAGTTGGTGTAAATTTTCAGCAGATGCCGTGTCTAGATTCCCTGATGGTTCATCAGCAAAAATAATTGCGGGTTTATTGATCAAAGCTCGAGCAACAGCCACACGCTGCTGTTCTCCGCCCGAAAGTTCATTTGGTTTGTGGTTAATACGGTGAGATAGTCCTAAATATTCTAATAACTTTTTTGCTTCCGTTTCAGTTTCCTGTTTGGGTTTGTTAGCTATGAAGGCAGGAATACATACATTTTCTAACGCCGTAAATTCGGGTAGTAGTTGGTGGAACTGAAAAATAAAACCCAAATTTAAGTTTCTAAATTTTGATAAAGTTTTATCATTCATCGATAATATGTCTTCACCGTTTATTTTTAATTCGATACCTTCAACTGTGCTAGGTTTGTCTAATGTGCCTAGAATTTGCAGTAAAGTTGTTTTTCCTGCACCCGATGCGCCAACAATCGATACAATTTCTCCTGCTTTGATATGCAGGTCAACCCCTTTTAAAACTTGAAGTTGGTCGTAAAATTTATGTATATTTTTTGCTTGAATCATTTTTACTATTTTTACAAAGAAACAAAGTTTTTACTGATTATTTATATGTTTTTCTTGTGACAACCTATAAATTTTAGTTAATGAATTCCTTTGTTAGTGACATAAAACTGTAAATTTGGTTGAGGTTTAGGATTAGTACACAGGAAGTAGAAATCTTGACCTTTAATAATGAAAACGCATATAATATGGAATTACAAGAAGGATTAGAAGTTGCTACTTTTGCAGGAGGATGTTTTTGGTGTACCGAGGCTGTTTTTTTAGAGCTAAAAGGAGTACATAGTGTAGTGTCAGGTTATATAGGCGGTGAGGTCGAAAATCCTTCCTATGCAGCAATTTGTAAAGGGGACACTGGGCACGCAGAAGCGATAAGAATCACTTTTGATTCTAATGTAATTTCATTTGGAACACTCTTAGAGTTGTTTTTCGCTACACACGATCCTACAACATTGAACCGTCAAGGCAATGACGTAGGTACGCAATATCGATCTGAAATTTTTTATCATAGTCAGTTTCAAAAAGAATTATCTCAGGCCTATATGGATTTGCTTACACAAGAAAAGGTTTTTGATAAGCCTATTGTAACCAAATTGTCAGCTGTGTCTAAATTTTATGAAGCCGAGGAGTATCATCAAAATTATTACAATCAGAACAAATTGCAAGGGTACTGCTCTTACGTTATTACCCCAAAAATTGACAAGTTGCACAAAGTCTTTCAAGAATTGTTAAAGTAGGAGCCTTTGGCATTAGATTTGTTTCTTATTGTTAAAACAGTACAATCATGATCGATCAAGTACAATCCATTGAAGCCAAAAACAAGACACGTAATCTTATATTAGGAATTATATTCGACGCGATCGGTATGTTGTCATTTATAATTCCTGTATTGGGTGAATTCTCAGATGTAGTTTGGGCACCTATTGCTGGATATTTAATGACAACAATGTATAAGGGCAAGGTTGGTAAAATTGGAGGTGTCATCACTTTCCTAGAGGAGTTGTTCCCATTTACTGATTTTATACCCTCATTTACACTAACGTGGATTTACAATTATCTAATTAAGAGCAGTAAAATCTAAGTCAGTTACCACTGCAAGTTTATGATTAATGTGCAAAGTCAAAATAGTTATCCAAAGGCAAAGTAATTTTTTTTAGAAGCTTATTCCTGCTATTCGTTTCAATCTTTTATGGGAAAAAGAATTCCCATAAAAGGATTTCCACTACTATCAGGGCTAGGGCAGCGGTAGTTTAATACACATCTTGTTTGTAATACAAAATTAAACGATCATACCAGCGGCTAAAATTGTGCTAATAAGCTACATTAATATATAGGACAGTTTATCATGAGTAAATAAATAGGATAGGAGTGCGTTGGTTGGTAATACTTAAACCTTTAAAAGCACCACTTTATATATAGGAGAGAATAGGATAGTTTCAAATGTCAATTATTCTATTTCTCTAAAATCGCAAGTCTTGGTTCAAAAGTATAAGCATACATTATATAGTATACAATTTGGATATTGTATCTAGTAGAATCCAATAAGCATACTAGGCACCGC